>ERZ772999.1859-NODE-1859-length-11983-cov-3.116113_pt1 | contig 11983 bp, 7 predicted proteins | sample MGYA00511467_ERZ772999 | MGnify/ENA primary metagenome ERZ772999 (study PRJEB29015, sample SAMEA2738064) | human oral metagenome | biome: human oral; feature: human-associated habitat; material: saliva | place: China | collected 2218 ...
CTATGAATGGAAATGCGACTCCCTCAATCAGCCTTCAAGGCGAGCAGCAGAGCGGCTTGGTTTCATCTATGAAGGCAGGTTTCGTCAGGCGGTAGTCTATAAGGGGCGCAACCGAGATACGGACTGGCTGTCTATGATTGACAAGGATTGGCCGGCCGTCAAGAGTCGTCTAGAAAAATGGCTAAGCCCAGACAATTTCGACGAAAAGGGCCAGCAAATAAAAGCCTTATCTGATTTTTAAAATAAAAAAACAATCCTTGCCCTAGAGCTAGCTAAGAAAGATTTCAAACTCGCGGCAAGAATCAAAAAATACTCTTTGGAAATTAAATTCAAACTAGGTCTGTATCTAACTTAGTTTGAGCTTTGATTTTCATTGAGAAACAACAAAAATCTCCCAAGAATGGAGGAAGATTGTGAGTCAAGGAAAGATTATCAAAGTTTCTGGTCCTTTGGTGCTGGCATCAGGGATGCAGGAAGCGAATATTCAGGATATCTGCCGGGTTGGCGATTTGGGGCTGATCGGTGAAATTATTGAAATGCGGCGGGACCAAGCCTCTATTCAGGTTTATGAAGAAACTTCTGGCTTGGGTCCGGGAGAGCCGGTCATCACGACTGGAAGTCCTCTGTCCGTTGAACTGGGACCAGGTCTGATTTCTCAGATGTTTGACGGGATTCAGCGGCCTTTGGAGCGTTTCCAGACCATCACGGAGAGCGACTTCCTCGTCCGCGGTGTCCAATTGCCAAATCTAGACCGAGAGACTAAGTGGGATTTTGTTCCAAGTCTGTCTGTCGGAGATGCGGTTGAGGCTGGCGATATTCTGGGCACGTTGCAGGAGACCAATCTGGTAGAGCACCGCATCATGGTGCCAGTCGGTGTCAGTGGACGCTTGGCCAACATCTCAGCTGGCAGTTTCACTGTTGAAGAGACTGTTTACGAGATTGAGCAGGCGGACGGTGCTGTCTTTAAAGGGACTCTGATGCAAAAATGGCCGGTCCGTCGTGGGCGTCCTTTTGCTCAGAAGCTGATTCCAGTTGAGCCTTTGGTGACTGGTCAGCGGGTCATCGATACCTTCTTCCCAGTAACCAAGGGCGGAGCAGCAGCCGTACCAGGACCTTTCGGGGCTGGTAAGACTGTCGTCCAGCACCAGGTGGCCAAATTTGCCAATGTTGACATCGTTATCTATGTCGGCTGCGGTGAGCGTGGTAATGAGATGACCGACGTACTCAATGAATTTCCAGAACTAATCGACCCAGCAACTGGCCAGTCCATCATGCAGCGGACGGTGCTGATTGCCAACACCTCCAATATGCCGGTGGCGGCTCGGGAGGCATCGATTTACACTGGGATTACGATTGCAGAATACTTCCGTGACATGGGTTATTCAGTGGCCATCATGGCGGACTCCACCTCTCGCTGGGCGGAAGCACTGCGGGAAATGTCCGGCCGTCTGGAAGAAATGCCGGGTGACGAAGGCTATCCAGCCTATCTTGGCAGCCGGATTGCTGAGTACTACGAGCGGGCTGGCCGGGTCAAGACACTCGGTTCAACTGCGCGTGAAGGCTCTATTACTGCTATCGGGGCCGTATCACCTCCGGGCGGCGATATTTCTGAGCCGGTGACGCAAAATACCCTGCGGATTGTCAAGGTTTTCTGGGGCTTAGATGCCCAGCTGGCTCAACGCCGGCATTTCCCAGCTATCAACTGGCTGAGCTCTTACTCTCTCTACCTAGACGAAGTGGGAGCATATATCGACCAGCATGAGAAGATTGCTTGGGCAGAAAAGGTGACCAAGGCCATGAATATCCTGCAAAAGGAAAGCGAACTACAGGAAATCGTGCGTTTGGTGGGCTTGGATTCCTTGTCTGAAAAGGACCGACTGACCATGAATGCGGCCAAGATGATTCGCGAGGACTACCTGCAGCAGAATGCCTTTGATGATGTGGACACCTATACTTCTTTCAAAAAGCAGGTGGCTTTATTGAGTAATATCCTGACCTTCGATGCGGAGGCCAATCGTGCTTTGGAGCTGGGAGCTTATTTCCGGGAAATCATGGAAGGAACGGTGGAGCTGCGTGACCGAATTGCCCGCAGCAAGTTTATCCATGAAGATCAGTTGGAAAAAATCCAGGCCCTCAGTCAGACTATTGAGGAAACCCTGCACCAGATTCTTGCCCAAGGAGGACTAGACAATGAGCGTCATTAAAGAATACCGCACCGTCAGTGAAGTTGTCGGCCCTCTGATGATTGTCGACCAAGTCGCTGGCGTGCATTTCAATGAATTGGTAGAAATCCAGCTGCATGACGGCAGCAAGCGCCAGGGCCAGGTTCTGGAAGTCCAAGAAGACAAGGCTATGGTCCAGCTTTTTGAAGGTTCTAGCGGAATCAATCTGGAAAAAGCCAAGGTCCGCTTTACTGGCCGTCCACTAGAGTTGCCAGTGTCAGAAGACATGGTGGGACGGATTTTCAATGGAATGGGCAAGCCAATTGATGGCGGCCCAGCTATCTTGCCAGAAAAATATCTGGATATTGACGGTCAAGCTATCAATCCAGTAGCTCGCGATTATCCGGATGAGTTTATCCAGACTGGTATTTCGGCCATCGACCACCTCAATACCTTGGTTCGGGGGCAAAAACTGCCAGTATTCTCTGGCTCTGGTCTGCCCCACAAGGAATTAGCTGCTCAAATCGCCCGTCAGGCGACCGTGCTTAACTCTGATGAAAACTTCGCCGTGGTCTTTGCGGCTATGGGGATTACCTTTGAAGAAGCTGAGTTCTTCATGAATGACCTCCGGGAGACGGGAGCCATTGACCGCTCGGTGCTCTTTATCAATCTGGCTAATGACCCTGCTATCGAGCGGATTGCAACGCCACGGATTGCCCTGACAGCAGCTGAGTACCTAGCTTATGAAAAGGACATGCACGTTCTGGTCATCATGACCGACATGACCAACTACTGTGAGGCCCTGCGGGAAGTTTCCGCAGCTCGTCGTGAAGTGCCGGGCCGCCGTGGGTATCCGGGCTATCTCTATACTAACTTGTCCACCCTCTATGAGCGGGCTGGTCGTCTGGTTGGCAAGAAAGGATCGGTGACGCAGATTCCAATCCTGTCTATGCCAGAGGACGATATTACCCATCCGATTCCAGACTTGACGGGTTATATTACGGAGGGGCAGATTATCCTTTCACGCGACCTTTACAACAGTGGCTATCGTCCGCCTATCAATGTCCTGCCATCCCTGTCTCGTCTCAAGGACAAGGGTTCAGGTGAGGGCAAGACTAGAGGAGACCATGCTGCAACCATGAACCAGCTATTTGCTGCCTATGCCCAAGGCAAGCAGGCCAAGGAGCTGGCTGTCGTTCTGGGGGAATCCGCCCTGTCCGAAACGGACAAGCTCTATGTGCGCTTTACTGACCGCTTCGAGCAGGAATACATCAATCAAGGTTTCCAGACCAACCGAACCATCGAGGAAAGCTTGGATCTGGGCTGGGAACTCCTATCCATCTTACCAAGAACGGAGCTCAAGCGGATTAAGGACGATATGATTGACCAATACCTGCCGCAGACCAAGGAGGAAGAAAGATGACGCGACTCAATGTCAAGCCGACTCGGATGGAGCTGAATAACTTAAAAGCCCGTCTCAAAACGGCTGTCCGTGGGCATAAACTGCTCAAGGACAAGCGGGATGAGCTGATGCGGCGCTTCATTGAGTCTGTCCGTGAGAACAATCAGCTTCGCCAAAAGGTCGAATCCGCTCTGGTTGGCCACCTGCAGGACTTTGTCATGGCCAAGGCGCTGGAGAGCGACCTCATGGTCGAGGAGATTTTTGCTGTGCCCACGCGGGAGGTCAATCTGCATGTGGAGACTGAGAATATCATGAGTGTGCGCGTGCCCAAGATGTACGCCCATATTGACAATCCGCATACTGATGACGAGGGAGACGTGGTTTATAGCTATGTGGCGTCTAATAGCCAGATGGATGAAACCATTGAAAGTATGAGCGATCTGCTTCCTGACCTGCTGCGCCTGGCTGAGATTGAGAAAAGCTGCCAGCTAATGGCGGATGAAATCGAGAAAACCCGCCGCCGGGTCAATGGACTAGAGTATGCTACCATCCCTGACCTCAAAGAAACCATCTACTACATTGAGATGAAGCTGGAAGAAGCTGAACGGGCCAGCCTCGTCCGAATGATGAAGGTGAAATAAGATGTGTAGGCGTAAAAAAACGACTGAAAAATAGGAGCTGGACGACGGATTCGATGAATCCAAGCCAGTTCTCTTTTTTCCGAGTTTTTAGCCGAAGCTCGATTTAGCTAGGCTAACCTAGACTGAATAGATTTATTCATAGCCAAAATAGACGAAGAAGCGACAGCTTCTAGGAGATGTTATCTTTTTTGCCAAGAGCTTAGGTCGGGTTTAGTTCACCATAGTACAAAAATTCAAATAAGCCCAAAAGAAAAAACAGAACCTCTCTAAACGGGGTTCTTTTACTTTTTGCCTGTTTTTATATGTTACAAAAAAATCTCCATGTTACAGGGGGCAGACAGTTTTGTTAAATAGGTCGAAAAAGGCTTTTTTCTTAGAAGATTTATGGTAAGATGGTTTTCGTATCATGAATGATTAGGAAGGTGCATTTTGCATATGAAAATGAATAAGAAATTACTTTTGGCTTCAACTGTTGCTTTGTCAGCATTGCCTTTGTTGACAACGCGAGCTGAGGAGCAGCCACAAAACTGGACTGCCAGAACAGTTGAGCAAATTAAAGCGGATATTACGAGCAATGAAAACCAACAAACTTACACTGTTCAATATGGTGACACTTTGGGAAATATCGCTCAAGCGATGAACATTGACCTTGTTGACTTGGCTAAAATCAACCAAATTGCCAATGCTGACTTGATTTTCCCGGGTACTGTTTTAACTATTACAACAAATGGCCACAATGAAATTGCCTCTGTAGAAATCCAAAGCTACCAAGCAGGAAATAATGCAGGATTGGTAACAGAAGATTATACGGCTAGCGAGATTTTTGGTACTGAAGAAGCCGCTCCAGCGGCACCGACTCAAGCAGCAGAAACTCCAGCTCCGGCTGTTGAGGAAGCTGTTGCGGCTCCAGCAGACCAAGCACCAGCACCAGCAGAAGAAGCTCCTGCCCCAATAGCAGAAGTTGCAAGTGAAGCAGCCCCAGCTGCGGAAGCAAATGCAGCCGCTCCTGTAGAAGCAGCACCGCAGCCAGTAGTTGCTGCAAGTCCAGAAGCTCCAGCAGAGGCGGCTCCAGAAGCTACTGAATTAGGCCAAGACCAAGTCAGTCAAGCAACTGCCGCTGTTGAGCCAACAACTTACAATGCTCCAGCTGTAACAGATGCTGCTAGCGTGACAACTAACAATCCTGCTAATGAAGGTCTTCAGCCACAAACTGCAGCTCTGAAAGAAGAGATAGCAGCTAAATATGGAATTACAGAATTTAGTCTCTACCGCCCAGGTGATAGTGGTGACCATGGTAAAGGCTTGGCGGCTGACTTTATCGTTGGTGAGAATACTGAATTAGGAAACCAGGTCGCAGCCGATGTTACTTCTAATATGACTGAAAGAGGAATCTCTTACGTTATCTGGCAGCAACAGTTCTATGCACCATTTGAAAGCATTTATGGACCAGCTAATACTTGGAACCAAATGCCAGACCGTGGTAGCGTAACTGAAAACCATTACGACCACGTGCACGTATCTATGAATGAATAAATAAGACAATTAAAAGCCCAGAAATGGGCTTTTTCTTATATTCTTTGTGAAAAATCGAGAATTTTCTGATAAATTTTGGTATAATAAAACGAACTACAGATAAAGGATGAGAGAGAATGACTTTAGTTTATCAATCAACACGCGATGAAAAGAATAGAGTAACAGCCAGCCAGGCTATTCTGCAAGGTTTGGCGACAGATGGCGGTCTGTTTACGCCCATTACCTATCCGCAGGTCGATTTGGACTTTGCCAAGCTCAAAGACGCTTCTTATCAGGAAGTAGCCAAGCTTGTTTTGACTGCATTTTTGGATGATTTTTCTGAAGCGGAGCTGGACCACTGTATCAACCATGCCTACGACAGCAAGTTTGATGATGCGGCGATTGCTCCCTTGGTCAAGCTGGATGGTCAGTATAATCTAGAGCTTTTCCATGGAGCGACCATTGCCTTTAAGGACATGGCTTTGTCTATCCTGCCTCACCTGATGACAACTGCAGCCAAAAAGCACGGCTTGGAAAACAAAATTGTCATTTTGACGGCGACTTCTGGCGACACAGGCAAGGCGGCTATGGCAGGTTTTGCGGATGTTCCTGGGACTGAAATCATCGTCTTTTATCCGAAGGATGGTGTCAGCAAGGTCCAAGAGCTGCAAATGACGACGCAGACAGGTGCCAATACGCATGTGGTGGCCATTGATGGCAACTTTGATGATGCCCAGACCAATGTCAAGCACATGTTCAATGACACAGACCTACGAGCTCGTCTCTTGGAGCACAAACTCCAGTTTTCATCAGCTAACTCTATGAATATCGGCCGTTTGGTGCCACAGATTGTCTACTATGTCTATGCTTATGCTCAGCTAGTGAAGACAGGAGAAATCACAGCAGGAGACAAGGTCAACTTTACAGTTCCGACAGGGAACTTTGGTAATATCTTGGCAGCCTACTATGCCAAGCAAATCGGTCTGCCAGTTGGCAAGCTAATCTGTGCATCGAATGAGAACAATGTCCTGACAGACTTCTTCAAGACTCAGGTTTATGACAAGAAGCGGAGCTTCAAGGTGACGTCTAGTCCGTCCATGGATATTCTGGTTTCCTCTAACTTGGAGCGTTTGATTTTCCATCTGTCTGGTAACAGCGCAGAGAAAACAGCTACCCTGATGGCGGCTTTGAATGAGCATGGTCAGTATGAACTGACGGACTTTGACGCTGAGATTTTAGAGCTCTTTGCGGCTGATTATGCGACAGAGCAAGAAACAGCTGCTGAAATCAAGCGGGTCTATCAAGCATCTGACTACATCGAAGACCCTCATACGGCCGTTGCGTCTGCTGTCTATCAAAAATACTTGGCAGAGACAGGTGATCAGCGCAAGACTGTTATCGCGTCTACTGCTAGTCCTTATAAATTCCCAGTTGTAGCCGTTGAGGCTGTGACTGGTCAGTCAGGACTTAGTGACTTTGAGGCTTTGGACCAACTGCACGAACTTTCTGGCGTAGCCCTTCCACCAGCTGTGGATGGCTTAGAAACAGCCCCAGTGCGCCACAAAACGACAGTCGCTGCAGACCAAATGCAGGCAGCAGTCGAGGATTATTTGGGATTATAAAAAACAAAAACATCAGCTTATTCATTGGCTGATGTTTTATAATCTATTTCAACACAATCAATTGCTTGCCAGCTAGGCTGTAACTGTCAGCTAGTGGTGCGATTGGTTTTTGGGCATCAATGGCTGGGTATTGAAGGTGCAACTTTTGCTTGTTTTTATTTTCGTAGACAGCCTCTTGACTGCTGAAGTTGATGACGATGGTCATACTCTCTTTCCTGTCTTGAATTTTGTACTCCAATAAACTGTCTGTCAGCCAGTTGACCTGACAGGCTTGCTTGATGGCGGCGCTGGTTTTTAGATGCAGCAGCGGATGTGCCCTGCGAAAGGCAATCAGCTTTTTAAGAAAAGCAATGTCCTCTGTATAATGCAGGGAGCGTAGCCAGTCTAGTTTATTGATTTCGTCAGGCATATTGTAGGTGTTATCAATCAGATTTTTAGTCCGGAAAAATTCCTGACCGCTGTGGATAAAGGGAACACCTTGAGCCAGAAGGACGAGTTGGAGAGCCAGCCGCGAATTGGCCAGCCGATCCCGCAAGGTGATAGCAGGGTTGACGATATCAAAGTAATCAAAAACCGTTGCATTGTCATGGCACTCCACATAATTAATAGCCTGCTGGGGCGCTATGAAGTGAGCCTCGCCTTTTAGTCCGACATTGGCTGTCAGGACGTTTTCAAGCTGACTGGCAGGAGTCTTGCTCTCGATTTGCCGGCCTTGAGCGATGGTCTGCTTGAGACTGTCGCGGAAATGGTCGCTGAAGAACCCATAATCTGGCAGCTGGGAAGAATTGTACTGATGAGCCAATCGCTCACTTGCCAGTCCAGTATCCATCTGCCAGCCTTCACCGTAGAGATAGATGTTAGGATAGAGCGTCTTGAGTTCGTCAGCTATCTGCTGCATGGTTTGGATATCTAAAATCCCCATCAGATCAAAGCGGAAACCGTCAAAGCCATAGAGGCTGACCCATTGCTTGACCGACTGCTTGATATAGCGACGGACCATGGCTTTCTCACTGGCTACATCATTACCACAGAAGGTTCCGTTGGTCCGGTAACCCATGTCATTGAGTCGGAAAAAATAGCCGGGCACGATTTTTTCAAAAGCATAGCTGTTGGCATCATAGACATGATTGTAGACCACGTCCATGATAACGCTGATATCAGCATTGTGGTAGGCAGTAATGGCTGCCTGCAGCTCTAAGATGCGGGCATAAGGGTTTCGTGGATTGCTGGCAAAACTGCCATCTGGGACATTATACTGGACAGGGTCGTAGCCCCAGTTGTAGACGAGCTCAGGATGCTTTTCATCAACGCTGCCAAAGTCGTAGACAGGCATGAGCTGTACGTGGCTGATACCTAGCTCTTTCAGATAGTCCAGACCGAACTTCTGACCGTGGACGACTGGAGATTCGCTCAACGAGGCAAACTTCCCAGGACAGGAGAAGCCAGCTTCTTTCTGCATAGAGAAATCACGGACGCTCATTTCATAAATGACGGCTTCTGTCGGATTCAGCTGTGTTTTTGCTCGTTTGATAGGCTTTTTAATCTTGTCTAGATCGATGACATAGCTGTTGCCCGAATTAACATCTGAGGATAGGGCGTAGGGATCATGGACTTCCACCCACTTGCCATTGATCTTATGGAGATAAGAATAGGAGGCTCCCTCTAAATCTCCCTCAATCCGGGTATGCCAGACTCCCTTATCCAGACGTTTGAGGTGATGAACCTGGTCTTTCAGATGCAGGAGGACTTTTTCAGAAATAGGTGCCCAGAGTTTGAAATCGGTGGCTTGGGGACTGTATTGAGCTCCCAAATCGTCACCTGCATAGTCAAAAATCTCATCGAAAATAGGCTTTTTCACGATATGGCGGTACTGAAGGTCGGTATGGTTGCGGTCCTGGTCATAGACCTTGTAGGACTGCGTCAGGTCAATGGGCTCATTAGCCGACACGGTGTAGATAATCCGCTCTTCCTGATTGTTGATGTTTTTGATGGTTAAGGGGCTGGAGCTGTGCTTATCCTCCAGTGTAAAGTGGATGGAGTAGGCTTCAAAGCTCTTTTCCAGTTCGATGGTGATGATATTTTCGTCATCTAAATAGGCTTGAAAAATACGAAAGGCCATGTTTTTCCTCTTTCTTTGTCGGTTTCTCTTCGTGTAATTGTTTTGAGTTCAGGCTCTTCCCTGGGTTGGGGCAAGGCCGTTGTGAATCGTTGATAAATGAGCAAAAGCACTCGGATTAGCGAGTGCTGATGCTATGCGGGATCAACTGGCGATAGCAGATTTGCTTGTCCTCTTTATTGTCCTTGATGATTTGGAAGAGAGTCCGGAAAGACTCTTTCCCAAGCTCGAGAGCATTGATATCGATATAGGCATCCACATCAATGCGCGGTTTGAGAGAGTCAAAGGTGATAATGGGAATATGGTAGTCCTGATCTTTGAGATAGTGCAGGGCACCTTCTGCTACCAAGGTATCAGAGGTCACAATAGCTTCAATCTCATCCAGCGGCAGTTCCTCCATAATCTTGTAACTATTATCTTCCAGAAGGAAACCGAAGGCAAATTTGATAATGCGTTCATCCAAAGGCCGGTCTGCTTCATTCAGGGCTTGCTTGTAGCCTGTGTAACGATCCTGGGAAACGACCAGCTCCTTATTCCCGGCCAAAAAGGCGATTTTTCGATAGCCTTTGTCTAAGAAATATCTGGTCGCGTCGTAGCCAGCCTTGATATTGTCATTATCCACCAGAGAGATAAAAGGTGAGACAGCTTTCCCTAGGATAAGGAAGGGGAAGTTGTTTCTAACTGCAAAGTCGACCAGAGGATCGTCCTGCTTAGAATAAAGGAAAATCAGTCCATCTACTCGTTTTCCTAAAATCATTTGCTTCAGATTTTCCAAGCGATGCTCTTCATCTTGCCCCGTGCTGATCTGGATGGCATAGTCATAGTCAGAAGCAATCTGAGAAATCCCCCGCAACACAGTTGGGAAAAAAGGGTTTTGATAGAAGACATCTGAGTCGTCCGGCAGGACCAAGCCGATGACCTGGCTGGATTGGCTGACCAGACTTCTGGCATTGAGGTTGGGATGATAGTCCAGCTCCTTCATAGCAGCACGGACCCGTTTTTTGGTTTCTTCACTGATGGTTGATTTGTTTTGCACGACGCGGGTCACAGTAGAGGGCGACACGCCTGCTAGTTTTGCGACTTCTTTGATAGTAACTCGCATAAAAACCTCCTAAAGGCCTGCATTTTCTGGAAATCCTTTCTATAACATCAACTATTTTAAACCCACTAGTAGAAGCACTTGCTTTCTAAGAGTCATGCAAACCTATGTCCAAAATGGCTATCATAATCAGTGATTTTGCCTAACTATTGTGGTCAAAAAAGCAAGTATAAAGCAGTTTCTCAGTAAACGCAAACGTTTTCTGTTTGTAAGAACATTTTAACACAAAAAGAGAACGCTTGCAAGAAGAGAAAAACGGTAAACAATTGGGGCAGTAGGAGAGTCCTAAAAGTGCATTATATCTATTAACCAATAAATTGAAAAAAATCTCAAAAACCCCTTGCACTAAAAAAAAAAATAGGTTATAATCAAGTCGACGCAAACGTTTGCATTAAGTAAAAATGAAAAGGCGTAGAGGAAAAATAACGAGGTGACAAAATGAAAAAACGTCAAAGCGGTGTGCTCATGCACATTTCATCCCTTCCGGGCAAGTACGGTATCGGATCTTTTGGCCAAAGTGCTTATGATTTTGTAGACTTCTTGGTTCGCACCAAGCAGCGCTATTGGCAGATTTTGCCACTGGGAACGACCAGTTATGGTGATTCTCCTTATCAGTCTTTCTCTGCTTTTGCGGGGAATACCTACTTTATCGATTTTGATATTCTGATAGAAGAAGGTTTGCTGAACGAGGTAGATGTTAAGGGAGCTGATTTCGGAGATGATCCTAGAAAAGTGGATTATGCAAAGATTTTCGATGCTCGCCGTCCAATCATGGAAAAAGCAGTAGCTCGCTTCTTAAAAGCAGATGATCTATCTGACTATGAGAGCTTTGTAGAGCAAAATGCAGCTTGGTTGGAAGTTTTCGCTGAGTACATGGCTATCAAGGAGCATTTTGATAATCTAGCTTGGACAGAGTGGCCAGATGAAGCGATTCGCCGCCGTGAGGCTACTAGCCTCGCTTCTTATCGTGAAAAGCTGGCTGACAAGCTGACCTATCATCGTGTGACCCAGTATCTCTTCTTTAAGCAGTGGTTAAAATTAAAAGCCTATGCTAATGAACATCACATCGAGATTGTCGGTGATATGCCAATCTATGTGGCAGCTGACAGTGCTGATGTGTGGGCACAGCCGCACTTCTTTAAGACAGATGCTGTTGGCAAGCCAACTTGTGTGGCAGGCTGTCCGCCAGATGAATTTTCAGAGACTGGTCAGCTTTGGGGCAATCCTATCTATGACTGGGAAGCTATGGATAAAGATGGCTATGCATGGTGGATTGAGCGTCTGCGTGAAAGCTTCAAGATTTACGACATTGTCCGTATCGACCACTTCCGCGGCTTTGAGTCTTACTGGGAAGTACCTGCTGGCTCAGAAACATCTGCTTCTGGTAAGTGGGTCAAAGGTCCAGACTACAAACTCTTTGCAGCAGTTA
>ERZ772999.1864-NODE-1864-length-11959-cov-46.390037_pt1 | contig 11959 bp, 7 predicted proteins | sample MGYA00511467_ERZ772999 | MGnify/ENA primary metagenome ERZ772999 (study PRJEB29015, sample SAMEA2738064) | human oral metagenome | biome: human oral; feature: human-associated habitat; material: saliva | place: China | collected 2218 ...
CAAAATTTCTCGCACTTCCGCCGTTCCCGCAACTAATTGATAATCCTGAAGTTTCAGCGGTAAATCATCTTCAATAAATTGATAATCGACCTGATGTTTATCATTAAAATAATTAAGCAATTCCGCATTCAAGAAATGATCACGCGGCGCACTTACCGAGCCATCCCTATTAAAAACCAAAGCTATTGATACACCAGAAGTCGTCCCATTCTCATCCTTGGCATAATTCGCAGTCACTAAACGAACTGTCGGCTCAAATTCCAAAGCCAATTTACTAGAATTATCCACTTGCTCCTGACTAAGACGCGCTAATTGTCGATTTATTTCATTCACCAAATCAGCAGTGCTCATCTCGCCGTTAGACGCTCGGCAATATTCACAATCGTTCAACGACTTAACATATTCCAGCAGCAACTGCATATCAACTTCAGCGTCTTTAACGTTACATCGAGCCAACTGATCAACCATTTCCTCTAGCGACTTCAACAAACCATAATCTTTGGCTTTTTCAGCGGCGTCACCAATGCGAACAATAGCACGAGCGACATTAATAGTATTTTCTTTATCATTCATACGCTTCTCCCAATAGAATAATACCCTTATATTTACAATTTTCCATTAGAAATACTGAAAAATCGATCAAAAAATCCTCTCAACTTTTGCAGCACTATTTCACGCTTTTTAGTACGTTCACCTCCTGCCGAAAAACGCGAGATTGGCGGCAGTATTCGCGACAAGTCCGTTCCAGTCGATTGGATATATCCGTCACGAAAAGCATTTTCGACAAATGAATACGTTGCCTTTTTATTCAATTTTTCATCATCAATAATTTGGTCTAGCTCTTCAATTTTTCTTGATTTAACAAACTCCTGCCAATCACCATCAACCGAACTATCAACCGTGAGTGAATCAATAAACTGTTCAATTAAATCCTTTTTATTGCGTAATTCTATAGACGAATTAACCGCTTTATCAATATCAACTAAGATCTCTTTATTGTTCAAATGGCTATCATGATATTGACGAATCAATTCTAAAATGTAATCTATATTTATTTCAACCTGCTTAATAAGCTCCATTTCAAACACCAAATCGTCATTGATATTCTCCTTGTTGCTATCAGTTTTTGGCCGCAGCTCATTGTAGAGATCGATGTACATACTGTGATAATCTTGCACATCTCGCTGACTTAATATCTCCCGTCCGATGAATTCATCAAAGCTAGACAAAATATTCTTCACTCTTAGAATTGCGCTATACAATCTCACAAATTCTTTTTTATTCTGTTCGCCAGTTATCATCTCGCTAACTGGGAATTCATCTTTTATTTCTGCAATTAAATCAACATATCCTGGCGTTCGTTTTCCAGAATCCTCATCATAGCCATAATAATAATCTCGGAAAGGATGCAGTAGAACAATACCTCTAGCTTCACGATCACCAAATAGTGCCAAAGCTTCATTAGTCTCTTTCTCTAAGTTGCGGAATGTAACAATATTACCGTAAGTCTTTATTGAATTAAGAATACGGTTCGTTCGCGAATAAGCCTGAATCAACCCATGCATACGCAAGTTTTTATCAATCCACAATGTATTCAAAGTCGTAGCGTCAAATCCCGTCAAAAACATATTCACCACGATCAGCAAATCGATTTCTCGATTCTTCATACGCAAACTCACGTCTTTGTAATAATTCTGAAATCGTTCAGCACTAGTGTCGTAATTTGTACCAAACGTCGCATTATAATCGCGAATTGCACCTTCCAGAAAATCACGAGACGAGACGTCCAATCCGTCGGTATTTTCCGAGTTTTCATCATCCATGCCGTCCATTTCCAAATCAGGATCGTTGGCTCCGCAGCTATAAATTGTAGCAATTTTTAACCGCCTCGACTCAGGAATCTCAGCTTGCTGGCGCTTAAACTCATTGTAATAAAGCTTCGCCGTATCAATTGAACTCACCGCAAAAATTGAATTAAATCCGCTCAGCCGAATTTTATCTTTTGTTTCTTCAACTGCCGCTCTGTCTCGCGCCGACGCAACCTCGTGGACGTTCATTAATCGAGTAAATGCATATGACTTAGCTTTACGCATTGTTTTCTGATCAAAATGTTCACGAATGTACTGCACAACATTGCTAATACGCTCTGGAGCGTTCAATGCTCGCTCACGATCAATATCTCGCACCTTCTGTTGATCGTCAACCCCGTCCGCTTCACGGATTGTACGAATATAGTCGATTCGAAACGGCAATACATTCTTATCAGTAATTGCATCGACTATTGTATAGGTATGTAGCTTATCACCAAACGCCTGCTCGGTTGTCCGTAGATCGACCCGCCCGCCACTTGACGCATTATCAGCAAATATCGGCGTACCAGTAAAGCCAAACAAATGATAATTTCTAAAACTCTTAGTAATGGAATGATGCATGTCACCAAATTGCGAGCGGTGACACTCGTCAAAAATAATAACCATGTGATCATCAAACGCCTTATGCCCCTGATTGCGCTTAATGAATGTGTCAAGCTTCTGAATGGTCGTGATAATGATCTTCGCATTCGGATCACCCAATTGCTTCGTCAGAACCCGCGTACTAGTATTGCTATTTGCCGCACCGTCCTGAAACTTGTCATACTCTTTCATCGTCTGGTAATCGAGGTCTTTACGGTCAACCACAAAAAGCACCTTGTCAATATAATCCAATTTGCTTGCCAGCTGAGCCGTCTTAAAACTAGTCAATGTTTTGCCGCTGCCCGTGGTGTGCCACACATAACCGCCAGCCTCAATGGTACCGAGCTTTTTATAATTTGTAGCAATCTGGATACGATTCAAAATACGCTCAGTCGCCACGATCTGATACGGACGCATCACCAGCAATAATTTGTCACTAGTAAACACACAATATTTCGTCAACACATTTAACAGTGTATGCTTAGACAAAAAGGTCGCCGTAAAATCTATCAAATCGGTAATTGGGCGATTTTTAGCATCCGCCCACCAACTGGTAAATTCAAAGCTATTGCTGGTTTTCTTACTACGATGCGAATCCGATTTTCCCGCCTCATAAATATGCTGCCAGCGCGTCGTATTGCTGTAGTATTTTGTGTACGTACCATTACTAATCACGAACAATTGAGCGTATTCAAACAACCCACTGCCCACCCAAAAACTATCCCGCTGATAGCGATTAATCTGATTGAAAGCTTCCTGTAAGGGAACGCCACGCCTTTTTAGCTCGATATGCACCAGCGGTAAGCCATTCACCAGCAGCGTCACATCATAACGATTATCGCGCGCGCCCGAAACTTCATATTGATTAATTACCTGCAGATAATTATTATGTATGTTAGTTTTATCCAGCAGCCGAATATTAATCACCTCGCCGTTATCTCGCTGCAATAATTGCATGTGATCTTCCTGGATTTTGAAAGTTTTCTCAGGTATGCCCTCATTGCCATTAGCGATCCGCTCCGCAAAGAAACGCTTCCATTCAGCATCGGTAAATGTATAATTGTTCAGTTTTTCCAGCTGCGTGCGCAGATTCTGTATCAAATCACTCTCGCTCTTGATTGGCAAGTACTCATACGCCTGCGCTTGCAATTGTTTGATTAACTCCTGCTCTAATTCCGCCTCACTCTGATAATTCGTTGCTCGCTGATAAGGCGAAACATAATCGCTAACGACGGTACTGTCGCTATTTTCAGCAATCATATCATATTTCATCTTGAACACTCCAACTCTTTGAATGTTAATAATTTATTACGGTAATATTCGTATTGCTTGCGGCGAGCTTCAATCTCCGCTGGCAAACCGATGGAAATATCGTTGGTAAGTTTTTCGAATTTATCAAGGATTTCCGTAATTTTTCGCTGCTCTTCTAATGTTGGTACTGGTATGGGTATTTTTTTCAATTCTGTCATAGGCACACTTTTAACCGTTCCCCCGGCCGCTTTATTTGTATAACATTTCTTAATGCTTGTCGTTTTTAAAATATGTGATAAAAAAGTAGAATTAATTTTTGAACTATCAGGTTTTAACGAATAAACGCCTTCCTTTATATTCCAGTTGTATGGCTCATCTCTTATTTCATAGGTTTCGCCAATCGTACCAGTTCCAGAAAAAAGTACATCTCCAACTTCAAGATTTGAGCGATTATTACACAGCCCTAATGCCTTATCATTAATTCTATCCGTCTTACTAGTTATACAAAGGCTTCCGCCTTTTATCTCTTTAATTGTTACATAAAAATTACTTGCATCTTCCGTGTTCAACTTGAAAAATTGGCGCGGATTCAATCCGGTGTTTAACGATATCAGAACGTTTCCAAGAGGTAGATATTTTACTCCTCCCATAAACGTCAAGAGCGTATTCCGATAGTATTCATACTGCTTCTTTCTCGCTTCTAGCTCTGCTTCTAGCTCTGCTTCTAGCTCTGTAAACGAGTCTAGCACACGCACAATCTCTTTTTGAACCTCAAGAGGCGGGACGGGGATAGGGAATTTTGATAGCCACGCAGTACTCATATTCTTTTGTCCGCCGCCAGTCGAGCTCTCAAAAGCTGCTTTTTCAAAGACATCTTGATCAAAAAAATGGAATAAATATCTAGTTAGGATTTCTTCACCCGACCTAATACAGGCAACTCGCTGATTTAATCCAGCAGGTAAAGCATTCTTCGTTATCATAGCAACACGACCGACGTTTCCTGTCAGCGACATCACCAAGTCATTTTCTGACAATAAATATTTCGAGATCTCGGATTTACACTCTAGGGGATAGTACTTTATATCCTTATCAGACAATTTTCCTTTTTGAACATCAGAAATTCTAATTACCCTAATTCCATCCTGTGAATATTTTTCACTTTTAAACGCATACCCATTAAGTATCTTAGCGAGCTGGCTCAGTTCTTTAAACTCCACCCCATTCGGACACAGCTCTTTAATTAAATCATCAATTTTACTCATAACTCTCCTAAAGGATTAGTCTTGTCGTATATTTCATTAAACATCTTTTTCATCTCCCACGTACCGATATCAACCAAAGGCTCGTACATAAATGAATTAATATGTATAGTACCATCAACAATAGCCGCAGCTTTATTAAACATTTTTGAGAGGGTTTGCTTTTTTGGATCTGAGCAGTTATTACTATAAAGTATCAGTAGCTTACGAGTTAGATCACGCTCTTTGTTTACAGCATTCCTGTAATCTTCTTTTGATATCTTACTGATAATATATCGCTCTATACATAAGCGCGTACCAATAGCCAGCACTAGATTATCTTTTAGACTAAAACCATCGGATGTGTCAGATGCTACTTCTTTAGCATGCAGAATAATAGCCTCATGGATATTTAAAGACTCATCAAATGGCGTGTCAGTAACTGAGATTATGGACTGTAGGCATTGCTGAATATCTCCTACGGTCACGTTGCTGCTCATAGTATGAAGAGCCCTAGTTAGTTCTTTATAATCGTCGTGAGTTTTGTCATGCTGAAACTCAACAATATTTCTAGCAAACGGTATCATTGTCGCCCAGGCAGACTTGTCCGTAGCGGCATCTTTTTTATAATTTCCAAATACACGAGGATCAAACATTTCTTCAGCACTAAGATTATTATTCTCATCTGAAATAACTAGTCTAAACTGCTTCTTGTTTTTCGGATATAACTTTTCATACACAAGCCTGAAAAAATCAAAATTATGAGTTAGTGAAATAATATATAAATGACTGTTTTGAGATGCCAGTTCCTGTAGATATTCAAAAAATGCATATTTGTTTCTGTAGTCAAAAGACTCTACAACGTCATCCAGAACTAGCAGGGTATCTACACCATCCTTAAGCTTCTTTTTTACATCAAAAATTATATTTAACAAATAAAGTGCTTTACGTTCACCGTTGCTTAAAACTCTACCAAGTACACTTAGCTGACCTAAATTATCTGGACGCTCCCTGTATGGCATACTAGGATTACGTGGATTTCTAAACTTAAACTCAAATATTGGCGGCACCAAGTCCTCTACTATCGTATCCTTTTTATTTGCAATATCTATACTATACGGCAGTGAACTAAATCGATCATTAAAAATACTGATAACATCCCCCCATTCCGTATCGACATCGTCCGCCTTTTTCAAGGCTTCTTCAATCTTTGATTTTGAGTAATCATGGACTTTTAGTAGATTCTCAATCTCTTCAACACACCCTCTTAAATAACCAAACCACATATTTTTGTAAAATCGATCCTCATCACCCATAAATAGCAATATATCTCTGCGTGATTTATCCTCGATAATTTGTCGCACTTCACCTTTCGTACCAACTGAAAAATCTGCTATAAGCCGGTTAAGCGCGGACTCAAGACCAGGGTATTTTTCAATTATCCGATCAAAGTCTGTTTTGAGATAGGTTTCCAGTTCCTCTTTACTGTTTATATTCTCTGTAGTTTTATCCTCGTTATCCCTTAATACAACCTCATGTTTTGCCTTAAAATACTTTGATTTGTCGAGTGCTTTTATTAACGTATATGCACTACTTGAATCAAACCCTTCCCTAAAATATGTAGGAGAAGAGCGCATTTCATCATAAGCTTTTACTAGCCTATCAAAAGTCCCGCGATATTCTTTCTTGGTTATAAATTTCCTAAAATTATCGCTGTTAAATACGCTTAATGGCATATCGCAAAACTGTATTTTACCTTGCTTGATATCAGAAAGATTGGCTCTTAATAGTGTAATAACTGCAGGCAACGTAACATTATCCACCTGCTCTTTACTAACAAATCTGCGGTAATAGTCTTCTATGACAGTTTCACTACCGTCGTCTTTTGTTTTTGTTACCTCTGAGATTTTGGATTTTAGTTTACTAAACGCTTCAATAACATCTTTCGACGCCTCAGCGTAAACCTTCTTAGCTTCCTGATTGGCGACAAGATGCGTAGCGCTTTCAGACAGATACACTCGCCCATCGTAACTAGGGTATGAAAGTATATTTTCTGGTTCTATTCCCGAGACAGTACAACTACCTAATATATTGTAAATCTCATCAGATATCGCCAATTCTTTGCTACGGTTAAGGAGAGTCTTCGCAAATGACGATTTCATGGTGCCATTTTGAGCATACAGACCGTAGAAATTACAACAACCCTCCTTCGTGTCGCCTTTATATTCGAAGTTATGCCTAAAATCAACAATACCGTAACTGTTTTTTATCTCTATTTGAATATTTTTCATACCAGTTCTTCCTGAAAATAGCTAATGACTTTCTGTGGTGTAATAGTGATAATCTCATCCGTTGCCGCAGCAACAGCGCGATTGATGCTATCCGAAAAACAAATATAGGTTGTTTTGCATTTGCGTTTTCTAATCTTATGATAGCTTGGACAGAGGTCGGTGTCAGAGCTAACAGACACAATATCTACATTCTTAGTTTTATATGCTATTTCGAGCATATCTAAAGCCACACGGACATCAACACCCTTCTCCTGCAAAATCTCTTGGGGTTTGTGGCAGTGGTTGCATTCCTTACCCTCCTTCACCTTCAAATTACCAGCTTTGATATAATTAATATCTTGCTGCTTCAGCATTGCAACCCAGCGACGTGAATTTTCCTTGATTTTATTCACTCGCCCTTGAATCCTTGTGGATGGAGTATAACCCCTTGGCATCTTAATTTCTGATGCATAGTAATTAATTTCAACGCCGTTAATTCCTAAAACGTCCTCGATTAAACCGCGTACGTCTAGTGAAAAGTGTATGTTTTTATCTTCGATAGCATCCTGATTACATAACAATTCAACTACCCTTTGGCGAAAATTTTCACCATCTATAAATACTTTCTTTTGATTACTACGTAGATTTCTAGACATTATGTCCCTCCGCTATAACAAAAAGCCCCGCTGAGGAAAATCCAACACGGGGTGATGCACTTATTATACTAACAAACGTGTATACAAATGTCAATACAAACATATTGATTACATGATCTAGAACTATTATAAAATCGCTCAAAAACTTGAGGCTTTTAATGATATACTCCCGCAAACGATCGGTCGCCCAGATACGAAACTTCGTGGCGATATTTGACTTGATGCGGTAGCCAAGCGAGATAATCATGTCGAGATTATAGTAATTTACTTCATAATTCTTGCCGTCGGAGGCAGTTGTTCGGAATTTCCGAACAACTGAATTTTTATCAAGCTCGCCCTCGTCAAAAATATTTTTTATATGCTCACTAACATTCGCTTTACTCGACTGATATAATTCAGCCAATTGCGCCTGCGTCAGCCAAACCGTCTCATCCTGAAATCGAACATCAACTTGCGGCTTACCATTATCATCAACATAAACAATGACGTTGCCACTATCTCGCATCATCATTATTCCCCTCGAGATCCGCAACTATCTTATCAATCTCCGTCCGCAACTCCGACTGACGAGCCACGATCTTCGCAATATCAGCATTAAGTTCAGTAATATTAATAACTTCTTGCGTATCTTCCGCCTCGACATACGAGCTAACTGATAGATTATAGTTATTAGCGACGACATCTTCATAAGTTGCGACTTTTGCAAAATAATCAATATCTTGCCGATTCGTGAAGCTATCCAGTATTTTTTGTCGATTTTCTTCGCTTAACTTATTTTTATTACCCTGGCGGATAAACTCGGCACTAGCGTCAATAAACAGAATATCGCTTGCTGTCTTATTCTTTTTTAAGACTAATATACACGTACTAATCGTCGTACCAAAGAATAAATCTGGTGGCAATTGGATCACAGCATCGACGTAATTATTATCAACCAAATATTTACGAATTTTTGCCTCAGCTCCGCCACGATACAAAGCACCAGGGAATTCAACAATCGCCGCCGTACCGCTAGCGCTCAGCCAGCTCAACATATGCATAGTAAACGCCAAGTCAGCCTTGCTGCGTGGGGCAAGTACTCCAGCTGGACTAAATCGTGGATCGTTAATAAGTGTTGGATTACTATCACCGTCCCATTTAATACTATACGGTGGATTAGAAACAATTGCATCAAACGGCTCATCATCCCAATGTTTTGGGTCTTTTAGTGTGTCACCGTGCGCAATGTTAAACTTTTCATAATTAATATCGTGTAGGAACATATTGATGCGGCAAAGATTATAAGTCGTAATGTTAATTTCTTGACCATAAAAGCCTTGCCTAACATTATCCTTACCTAGAACTTTTGCAAATTTTAGCAATAATGATCCAGAACCTGCCGCTGGGTCGTATACTTTATTCACCGACGTTTTACCGACAACAGTTATTTTAGCCAGAAGCTCGCTTACCTCTTGTGGAGTAAAAAACTCACCTCCAGATTTTCCGGCATTACCAGCGTACATGGTCATCAAATATTCATACGCATCACCAAAGGCATCAATTGTATTATCTTCAAATCTACCAAGCTCCAATTCACCAATAGCATTCATCAGCTTCATCAATCGCTCATTACGGCTAGCGACAGTCGGACCAAGTTTATTACTATTGACATCTAAGTCGTCAAACAGCCCACGAAAATCGTCCTCACTATCAAAACCTTTAGCCGACTGTTCGATGTTACGAAATACTTTACTCAGAGTTTCGTTCAGATTTTCATCATTTTTAGCGCGCTTACGAACATTTTCAAATAGCTCACTTGGCAAAATATAAAAACCTTTATCGTTTACTGTCTCCTCACGACCGAACTCAGCCTGATCATCACTAAGTTCCGCATAATTAAAATCATTTGCGCCAGTCTTTCGCTCTTCAGCATTAAGATGATTAACCAAATTTTCTGATATAAACCGGTAAAATAAGAATCCCAATACATATGCTTTAAAATCCCAACCATCAACCGAACCTCTCAGCTCATTTGCAATCTTCCAAATAGTATTATGTAATTTGGTACGTTCTTGTTCTTTACGATTATCACCTGTTGTCATATTAAATATTATACTATGTCCCATTCTTATCTTATGATTATTTCCTGTTTTATCGAAGAGGTCTTAATAGCCAAAAAACCTAGCAATTCCACTAAAGGTAAAAACATATTGATGCCATAGCTATTTGAAGTTTTATCATCTTCCGGGTTCAACGGACTATCATCAACCCAAAGCCCCGGATAAACGCTGGGTATATTCGTATTATTCGCATCATCTTCGTCGCAATTATAACTAGCTTTTTCCTCCGATGAATCATCTGATAAAGTAGGAATTTCCTGAGGAGCTGGAGTATTTAAATCCCTATTCAAGACATTATCAATGTCATCACAACAATCGCTCGATTCTTCAATTTTTATAGAGCATTTTACCTCATCGCAATTATCCGTAGTAACCAATTCGCTACATTCTTCAGCCAATTCAGTTTTTTCCGTGACTTTTTTCACAATCTCATCGACGATATTATTCCGATCAATTGCATCATCGGCTAATTTCAAATCAGGAATAAATTGTCCTATTATTTCAGACTTATTAGTCGGCAATTCTTCCAATTCACGCGTAACTTCTTCGGCCAATTCTACACAATCACCCAAATCATCCGATTCGCGCGTAGCTTCTTTGCTCAATTCTGCGCAATCACCCAAATCATCCACCGAATTATCCGTTTTGCTCACAACCGCACAATCATCAGAAATCTCATCCACAGCAACATTCTCTGAATCCTCAGAATATACTTCACACTTTTCAAAATCGCGTTGCGGTAAAGTTGGCAAATCCTTCTTATTCTCTGATTCAATTCTTTTACGCACAACCTCATCGCTCAACTCCGCCTCAGCTAGCGCATTATTATTGTTATCCATCTCCATATCAATTTCATTATTGACTTGAATAAAATCACGCACAGGCGAGGAGTTTGTCTCATTAGAAATAACTTTCTCAGCCAAACCTTCCTTCGGAGTAGAATCTTCCAAAATCGGCGCAGAGTTTATATCGTTTTCATCTCCTATATAGCTATCTTTCTTTATAGGTAATTCTCTCGGCAATTCATTCTCTTTATCAACAGCCGGATCTTGATTCTCAGAAGACACGTCTTCTTTATGAACATCTACTTTTTCATCAACGTCTTCCGAATTTGCCAGGTTGATTTGGCTAGCCGCCTCAGTCTCTTCCGACTCTTCATTAATTTTCGGCGGGATATTTTCTTTGATTATTTTCGCGCTTGGAATATTTTCCGACGACGTACTTTCATTATCCAAACATTCATCATCCGTCGATTTGTTCACTTCATTACTTTCCGTCGACACGCGCATCGACGCATCATCATCGCTCACTTCCGACTTAACCGCAGGTTTTTCTGGTACGGATTCAGGTTTTTCATTTTCTGATAGACTGTCTTTTTTAATTGACTCGGATACCTTCTCTTCGTTATCAGCACTAACATATCCAGCAACAACAAAATCACAACCATCATTCATTAAGTCAGACAAATAACTCTCTGGCTCTTCTGCTGCCGGCTGTAAATTCTCTTCCGCAAAATTTCGCATTCTTAGTATTGAGCAAGTTCCCGCCGCAGCGCAACTGGCGCACGCTGCACTGGCTACGTTTTGGCAAGTTTCCAATCGCCTTTCGTCACTCAAATATTCTTCTGCCGTTTCCGCTTCATTTTCTTCGACAAATGACGTATCAATTTTCTTATCACTAGCAACCGCTTCTACCAAATTTAATTCAGCCGCATCATCATTAATTTCTGCTGAAGATAGATCCTGAAAATTAACATCTACATTCAACGCCGAGAAAACATTAAAATCGCCCGCTCCATTTGCCAAACCTTCGTTCATTGCTCGAAAAAAGTCTCCGTTGAAATTTTCAATTCATTCATACCGGCGGCGGATAATTTTTGCCAAACATCTCTAACGAACGGCAAACTTCCACAGACCAAAAAATGCGCATCTTCTGGTGTTTCGTGAACAATTTTTTCCACATTAAATCGACCATTAAACCAACCATCTTTTT
>ERZ772999.1867-NODE-1867-length-11942-cov-3.600909_pt1 | contig 11942 bp, 7 predicted proteins | sample MGYA00511467_ERZ772999 | MGnify/ENA primary metagenome ERZ772999 (study PRJEB29015, sample SAMEA2738064) | human oral metagenome | biome: human oral; feature: human-associated habitat; material: saliva | place: China | collected 2218 ...
GAATAAAAAAAAGAGAATTCTTAAGTTTTTAATTCTCAAAAATTCTCTCAATTCTATCGGATTATAATTTAAACTTTTTATCAACACTATCTGAAAAACAACCAATTTTAAAAACAATATTCTTTTGGATATTTATCCTTTAGTTCCTCTAAAAACTCTACTATATTTTCCATGAAATCATCTTTTTGATTTGAAGTAGATATACATTTATCATATAATATCTCTATTCCACCTCTAGTATAACTTTCAAATAAATCAATATCTTTTTCATCATCTGCTAAATTTCTAAATGCTTTTTCCATCCTTTTATCGTCATCTTTTTCATATTCTTTATCTAATAAAATAATTATTTGAAAGTTTATTTTTAAATATTTTGTTTCTTTTACAACTTGTTCTGTAAAAATTTTTGCTTCATCCAATATTCCAGAAGAATTTTTAGTTTTATCTTCTTCTTCTTTTTTATTATATAAAAATCCTACAATAGAAGCTGCCTTATACACGTCAATATATCTTCCAAATATACCTTTATCCTTTAGTTCTTTTACATATTTTGCATGTTTACCGTATAATGCTTTTTCTCTTCTAAAAAAACTCTCATTCATTTTTACACCTCTTTTACTGTTGCAACAAATTCATTAACTACTTCAAATTTAAATTTTTTAGCAATTTTATCTTTCATATGTTCTCTAATGAGTTCTCCTTCGGTATCTTTAGTAAAAATTATTACTTGTTGTGCTATTTTAGGAATAACATTACATATTTTTTTTATTCTTTTGGTATCAAATGTAGAGGCTGGAGCTTCCATAACTAAAGGATAAGGTTCTGATGAAAGTAAAGTTGTTTCTTCATCTACAGAATTTTTATTTTCTTTTGCGAGTTTAACTATAGCTGCTATAAATGCTAATACAGTTCCTATATTTTGCCCTACAGATCCTTCTATTCCTTTTTCAGACTCATATTGTTTTGAATCTATACTAATTTTATAATTATCTTTTATTGTTATTCTGAAACTATAATCTTTAAACATTTGTTGGTATATCTCATTTATTTCAGTTTCTAATTTTTTTCTCATTTCACTCTCATTTCTATCTCTAAATTCTGATAATCTTTGAGCTACTTTTTCAGCACAATTTTTTCCTAAAATAGGTATATCGTTATTGATGTCTATTTCTTCTAACTTTACAATCTCTCTTTCTAATTCTTCTTTTTTTTCTTTTAAGACTCCTCTTTTTTCTATATAATTATCTTTATCTTTCTCATTTTTTTTCATATTTATTTCAGCATCTGCTTTGAGTTTCTGATTTTTACTAACTATGGTATCAGCCATTGGATCCATTAATTTCTCATTAATTTCATCAATTTCATCTTGAAGTTTGCCTATATCATTACTATATTTTATAAATTCTACATATTTGTCCCGTGATTTTGGATATAAACTTATATTTTTTCTATTATAAAGACTTTCGATTTCTTTTTTAAATATCTCTATTTCTGTACTCATAGATCTAGGTGGAATATAATTTAATATCTCTTCTAATTTTTTATAAGCTTCTGTATCTTTGATTATTTCTGCTCCGCATAAACATCTTTTATGTTCAATCAAATAATTTATGGTATCAACTGAAATAGAAGGTATATCCTTCCCTTTTACTACGTCTTCTTTTAATTCAGGTATTATTTGACAAATTAATTTTCTGACAAAATATTCCCAATAATTATTATTAAACATCTCAAAAAAATTTTTTATTTCACTTTTTCTTGTATTTTCATAAACCTCTTTTAGATTTTCCTTATTCTCTATTTCTTTTTGTAATGTTGCTCCTTCTGTATGTTTTTCAATCTCTTTCTTTGTTTTTTCTATAATCTCCTCAGCTGAAGAAATTTCTTGTTTGCAATTTTCTATATTACTTTCTAATTGTTCTATATTATTCTCTACTTGAATTAATTCTTTTTTTAGTATTTGTAACTTTTCATTACCATCATCTTTTATATCAGCTTCAAATTTTGACTTTACTGTCATTTTTTTTCTAGAAGCCAAATGATCTATTGCACGTTCTATTGCTTCTAAACCTAATAAAACTTTTACTGCATTTGAAAAATCTGTTTCCTTTTTTTGACTTTGAATATCTCTACTCATCTTTTCTATTTTTTCTCCACTAAAGAAAAAGTATGGGTAAAGTGCTCTAGGTAAAACTTTGTTTATTTCATCTTGAGCAGTAGAATTTTCAAAATAACGACATTCTCCATTTTCATCACATTTACTTACATCTAACTTATTTTGTGTTTCTCTTAATGTATCTTTATCTATTTTCTTATATAATATTTTTCTTGTTACTGTGTAAATAAAATTTCTATGTTCAAATTTTAATTCGCCTTCAACAAAATCTGTGACCTCATCAATAGGAGTTTTTTGTTTCATATGAATGTTATACAATTCCTTTTTTTCAAAATCAATCTGTCCATATAAACACCAAATAATAGCATTTGCTAAAGTTGTTTTTCCTGTACCATTGTCTCCAAAAATAAGAGTTACATTTTTTCCATCTTTAGAACTAGGAAAAGAAATTTTTAAATTCTTAAATTGCCTGAAATTCATAAGGCTTATTGATTTAAGTTGCATTTTATTTCCTCCTTAAATTTATTATAGATTTGTTGGACTATGCTATACCTATTTTCATCCTCTAATTGATTTAAATTTTCTTGTTCAAGCTTTACAACCCAATCCATAAGTTTTTTTATTGTTTCCTCACTAAGATCCTTTACCATAATTATTCCCTCCCATTTATACTATTCTAAATTAAGATCAAGATCTCCATATATTTCCTCTATATCCATAATTAATTTTTGACAAGACATACTATTTTTCGATAAGTTACTGAATTCTTTCATTCTTCTTACTTCTCTAGTAACAAGTGAAATATCATATTCTAATTTTTCTTTACTGAGAACTTTAGCCTCATTTAAATGGCGAGGTAAAGTTATAAAATCATAAATTTCAGCATACTCTTTCCCTTCAGCTTTACGCAATACTCTTCCTCGTCTTTGAATATACTCTTTTGGATTTGTTGTACTTGCTAGAATAAAAGCTGTCTTTATTCCTGGTATATTTACTCCTTCATCTAAACATTTAATAGCTACAATGGCTTGTATCCCATCTTTAGATACAAAACTATCTTTTATTTTCAATCTTTCTTCTATACTTTCATTGGCCGTAAATTTAGCAACTTTCATCCCTAATTTTTGATACATCATCTGTTGGACGCAATCTATTTGTTTAGTATCACTAATATCTGTATTAGAAAAATCTGCTTCTTCTGATAAGATATTAGTTGCCCCACAGTATACTAAAATATTTTTTTCTTCCTTATACTTCTCTAAATTTTTTTTTAGTGTTTCTATTTTATTAAAGGCTCCGGCTATAATTCTAGCTCTTTTTAGTATTAATATTTTCCCTAATTCAGATAAAGTAACTTTCCCTTTCTCATCTATTCTACTTTCTTTCTTTATTTTTTTTGATAATTCATTATACTTTTTTAATTCTGTAACAGTTAAATATACCACTATAGGGTAGTAATAATATGGGGTTAGCATTTTTTCTTCAATTGCTTTTTTTAAAGGATATTCTATAACTTTTTTTTCAAAAAAATTATATAATTCAGAAGTTCCTTCTTCATCCATATATCGATCAAAAGTTGCTGATAACGCAAGTCTATAATTATATTTCTCTATCAAAAGTTTTCTAATACTTATTGCTCCAAAATTATGTGCTTCATCAACCACTAATAATAAAGATTTTTTAGATTTTTGTAATAAGTTTTGAACTTCTCTACTTGAAAATGTAGCATTAGTACAGATGAAACAAAAAAAATTATTGGAATCATCATAGTTTAGTTTACGTATAGCTAATTTTAATCTATCTTTCCAATCCTTTTGAGGTGAACTTGAAAAACCTACAATAGGTTTCATATTAAATTTTTTTATGTCTTCCACCCATTGTTCTACAAGATGTTGAAAAGGACAGACGATTATAACTCCTAATTTATCTTGAAGTTTTTCTGAAAGTTTTGCTATAGCTCCCAGAGCAGTTAAAGTTTTTCCTGTTCCTGTTGCCATATCAAAAATTCCTCTATAGTTATTATTTATCCAATTTTTAATAGCTTCTTCTTGATAATCCCTTAACTTATATTCTTTTGGTAGTCTTACTCCTAAACTTTTTTTTATTTTTTCTTTTGAATTATCTTTACAGTATTCTCTCATATCTACAGAAAAATCTACTTGTTCTCTTCTTCTATATTTCTTTATTATTTCTTCTGAAATTTCTGGGAATTCTATTACTTCAATTCCTTTATCCTTTCCATTCCACATATTTTCAAAAGCATCAAACTTTTTTTCAAATCTTCTAGTTTCATCTCCTATTTTCCAATTACAAAATACATCTATAGTTTCATAATTTTTTTTAAAAGCTGTTTCTGACTCATTCATTGAACCACTAAAAGCTACTTTATTTCCAAACTCATCTTCAATTATTCCTACTTTTTCATGAAAAATTCCAGTTCCACCTTCAATTAAAACAATTTTAATCTCTAAAATATTCATAGCAATTAAATTAGCCAAAAGATCTAATCTATCTTTTTCAAATTCTTCTGTTACCTCTTCTAATTTAGATAACATTGCATTTTTTATTACCTCATTGCGTTTTAAATATCCTTCTCTTATTGCTTCAATATCTTCTTTTGAAAGACAAGGTGAAGTTACTAACCTTATCTTTCCCCCTCTTTTTGCTAATGCACAAATTCCTATTGAAATTTCTAACAAAGAGGATGACGAAAAATACGCTACTGCTCTTTTATATATACTTGCTTCTTTCAATAGAGGAATATAAAAATTTGTAGCTATATCAGTGTGTTTAGATCTATACTCCACTTCAATATTTAAATCTTTTAAACTCATGAATTCTCTCCTAGATATTTTCTTCTATATAATCCAAAAGTATTATTAAATTTTTAAAATCTTTATCATTATTAAAATAACTTGTACTTAATCTTATTGTTCCTGCAGGAAATGTTCCTAAAAATTTATGTGCTAAAGGTGCACAATGCAAACCAGTTCTTACAACAATATTTTTTTTAGAGAATATAGGGGCTAAACTCTCACTACTTATATTTTCCACAACAAATGAGATAATCCCTACATAATTTGCCTCATCATTTTCTCCAACAATTTTTATGAAATTATATTTTTTTAAAATATTTTTTAATTTATTCCTATTATATAATTCCTTTTTATATAAATTGTTTATTTTTAATTCTTCTATCCATTTTAATGCCGCGTTTAATCCCGCAATAGCCTGAATATTTAATGTTCCCATTTCATATCTTTCAGGTACAGAACTAGGCATTTCTAAATTTGCTGAGTCATAACCTGTTCCTCCAAACAAAATCGGCTCTAATTTCATATTTTCTTTTGTCAAAAAACCTGAAATCCCAGTAGGTGCATATAATGTCTTATGCCCTGCAAAAACAGCAAAATCTATTGCTTCTAAATTTAAATTGATCTCTATTAATCCTGCTGTTTGCGACATGTCTAATACTGTAAAAGAAGAGTATTCTTTTGCTAATATTGATATCTCTTCTACAGGTGAAATAATACCTGTTACATTACTTGCATGAGATATTATTAATATATCTGGTTTTTTTTTATCAAATTGATATCTTAATTTCTCTAAGTTGTAAGTATAATCATTCTCAACTTTTAAAATATTAAGTTCTATCTCTCCTTGATTTTTATAATATTCTAATATTCTTACTACAGCATTGTGTTCAAAAGGACTTATATATACATTTTTTTTCTCTTTATTTTTTTTTATAAGACCTTGAATTATTATATTTAATGCTATTGTAGCTGTTGGAGTAAATACAACAGATTTATTTTCAGCTTTCAGTAATTTTTTTAGTTTAGCTCTTGTATCTGAAACTATTCTTGTTATAGAATTTTCTAATCCATAATCTCCCCTAGCATAGCTCCCACCATAATTTTTATAAAAATTATTCATAAATTCGTAAACTTCTTTTGGTTTTGGATATGTTGTAGCTGCATTATCAAAATAAGTCATTCTTTCCCACCACCATTTTTAAAATAAACTACACAATATTTCTAACAAAACTTGTCTTTTTTCCTCTTCTGATAAAGATTGCCCCATTGCCTCTAACTGTGATTCTATTGAATTGTATAGTAATTTTGAGCGTGGATTCTTTTCAGATTTTGTTAGTTTTTTTACTAATAATCTCCCTGATTTATCAAAAAATGATATTTTATATTGATTTTCTTCTAATACTTCTTGATAATCTTCTTTTCTTTCAATGCTTCCTATATAATTTTCAGCTGTCTCTTTATACAATTTTAAATTACTTTCAAACTGAAAGTATGTTCCTGTGTTCCAATCTTCAATATCTAATTCTGTAGTTAACCTAGCTAATCTAGTAATAAATAATTCTTCATCTTCTAAATTTTCTCTAAAAAATGATAAACATTTGTCAGTTCCATTTGAAAATGTTTGAATATAAATATCTTCCTTAAGTGATTTTAACCATTCTTTTATGACTGAAAACACTGAATAATTTTTAATTAACTCTTTTTTTTCACCCAAAAATATTTTCTTAACTTCTTCTATTATTTCTTTCTTAATATTAAATAAAAGATTATCAAAAAAATACTTTGAATTTGCTATATCATCTATTAGCTTAATTTCAAATTTTGAATATGAAAAATCCTTTACAAATTGTTCAAATAGTAAAGTTTGAGCATCAACACCAGTACGTAATGATGATAACATAGAAAGATAATTTTTATTAAACTTTTCTTGAGTTATAATATCTTTTTTTAATTCCTTTGTTATTTTAGGAAGAGCCATATACCATCTTTTCATAGCTAGTACTATAAAATTATAGGAATTCACTTTTTTTTCTGATTCTATAATGTAATCTTTAAATAAATCTTCCATTAAGTAAATAAAATTTTTCTTGTTTTCATTCCACTCTGAGTAATATAAGTAGAATGTCTTAGGTGAAGCTTCTATTTGTTCTATCGTATCTAAGTTCAATACTAATTCCCCAATATTATTTTTTATAATAATTTCTTTTTTATACTTATGAAAAACTACTGCTAAGAAAATTGGAATAAGACCTTTTCTTAATGCAATATGATTTTTAGGTAATAATAATGAATCATATATTTCTTGGAATGAAACTTTCCCTCTATCCTTTGCTCTATGTATAAATTCAACTATTTCTCTTAATAGATTGTTAATTTTTTTATCTTTTGTGTTAAAATTTAACTCTACTCTATTATTATCAGAAGTTAATATTCCTGTTCTTACCAAAGTACTTCTCATGATTGAAACTTCTTGACCATTTCCAATCAAACCTAAATTTATATCTAAATCATTTCTTAATAGAGCAGCTACAATTTTATTTCTACTTGTTAAGGCAACACTAGTTAATTCAGTTTTATTGATTGCTTCATTATTTATGATAGGTGTATTGAAATAAACATCATCACATATTTTAGAAAGTAACTCTGATAATTCTGATTTTTTATTTATTTCCTTTTTCTCTCCTTTGTAAACATATATAGCCTTCTTATTTTCAGGACGAGCAAACATCGAAATATAACTATTAATTACTTCTAATAAATCATCATAAATAACTTCATACTCTGTAAAAAGTATGTTATCTTCAATTGCTTCATCTTTTAATTTTGAAACAGCATTAAATTCAAAAATTAAATTTTCTATTTCCTTATGTTGCTTTAGAACTATAAATAAACATAACTCTATATTTTTAGTATTTTCTAGTAATTTTATAACTTCTGTTATTTCTTCATCTGAATTTGTTAAAATAGCAAAAATAATCCCATCAGCTTTTAGATTTTCTATTTTTAAGTCCCAATTTTTTACGTTTTTAAATTCTGCGATAGATATAAATTCAAATAAAAAGTATCTAGTCATTTCATTTTCATCATTATAACGTGATGGATATATATATGAATCAAAATTATTTTGATTTAAAGTCTCTCTTATATCTACATTATTTTTTTGACTTTCAATTTTTTCTAGTATTTTTTCTCTAATATTAATTCCTGAACTTTCTTTTAATTTTAAAAGTCCATTACTTCTTTTTAAATAAATAATACTTTCATTCTCAATCAAATTATTAATTGCTTTTGTTATCTCGTCTTTTGAGAATTCAAAAGAAAATATTTTATATATTTCATCTTGAGAAGGTGCCAACCTTTCAAATTGTTCAAGTATGTAAATCAAAGCAATTGTTTTTACTATCCTTTCTTCTAAATCATTACTTTTTATTTTTTCTAAAGCTTTTTTTGTAAGAATATAAATATAGGATAAATTATCTGAATACATTTCTTTTCTAAAAAGAATTTCAAAGTAATCATATATCTTATCTGGTGTCATAAAATTAATATCTTCTCCCAAATTTTCAAGTAGGGACAAAAATGTTTTTTCTCCTCGAGATGAAAGAAAGGTAAATAAAGTTCTTTCATTCTGAGCTACTCTTTCTGACAGTCTAGGTAAAATAAAAATTGATACAGGGTGTAAAGGATAACAATCTCTTATTATTTTTTTTATATCAACTGATACATCAGAAAAAATAGTATGTCCTTCATAAATGGAATACAATGCCTTGAATATTTCCTCATTATTTCTATAAAATTCTTTCCATAAATTATTTTTATGTTGAATAACATTTCCAATTATTTCGTAGCTTTGTGAAAAATTATTATTCAAATGAATATGTTCAAACCTCTCTGAAATCCCACGCCAACCATCTATTTTTTGTTTAGGTAGTTTGTCTATGTAATTAGATATTTCCTTATGAGAAATTAACATCAAATGTAATTGTGTTTCAGTTGTCCTTGAACATTTTTCAGCAAAATCTTGAAGCATTTTCGTATCACTTACTGTAGCGGTACTTATATTTGCTTCTAAATATTTACTAAATTCATCATACACAACATATATTCCACTATATCCTTTTATTTTAATTTTTTTAGAAACTATTTCATACAATTCTACAATGTCAAACCCTAAAAAAGGATTAAACTTACTTCCTGAAGTTAGCAGAGGATAAGTTTCTTCAAAAATTTTATAGATTTCAATATCATAATTTTCTAAACTATTAATTAGATCTTCAACTTTTTTACCACTTATATTCTCTAATTTTAATAAAGTTTCTGGAAATTCATCTTTCCAACGTTTAATTGTTAATACTGCGGCTTTGTAATTTGTTTCTGGCATAAAGTCTAACAAATTATTCTCACTTAAAGTTCTTTCTAAGGATAATAAAAATGCTTGAGATAAACTTGTGTTAGAACCAGTGATCACAACAGGTAAAATTTTGTTATCACTTTCATAATAATTACTTATAATTTTCTTTATTCTAGGAAAATCCTCTATTTTTTTTAAAAGTTTTTCAAATATTTTTAAATCTCTTTTTAAAAGAATAGAGAGAATCATTAAAACAATATGAGATTTTCCTTTCCCATATGCTCCTATAAGGATTCTTGCTCTATTTGTTGCCCCTATATTTGTACTTAACAACACATTCTCTAAAAGTGATAGAGATGAAGTCGTTGGAATAAAATTTTTTATTTTTTCATCATTATAAAGATCATATCCTATATTTACAGAATGTTGAAAGCCTTTTGCAACAGAAACCATTTTAGTCATACTTTTACCTCAAATCTATTTTATTCTTTTATAATAATTTTCTACACATTCTAAAAAACTAAGTTTCTCATTTATTATAATTATATCTAATCCTGCTGTTCTAATTATTTTAATCTTTCCAATCTTTTCTATATTATGTAATAACTCTAACATTGATATTGCATCTAAGTTGAATACTTTTCCAATATTACAAGGATTATTTAATAAATGATTTAATTGAATACTAGTTTCGCCTTTTGCTTCTTCTACTATAACTGCAAGAGCTATCCAAGGATCTATTGAACTAGCCTTCACTAACATCTTTTTATATCTATAATTTTTACCTTTACTAGATATGTTTATAAGAGAAAGTTCTCCAAATGGGCTATCAATATTATTTTCTGCTGATACTTTTCCTAGATTTAATTTCACTCTTGATATATAAGTATTTATTATACAGTTAAAATCATCATTTAAAGAACGTAAAGCCACATCATTTCCTTCTATTGAAATATACTTACTAATCTCATTTACAAATTCATCTTTATTAAATTCTAATTGATTAAATATATTAAAAAAATAATACCATGATGTTGCTTCTTCTTTATTTGTAACTAATTTATAATGTAAAAGAAATAAAGTTCCTAATTCTTCTAAATATCTATCATTTGAGTAAATAATTTCGCCTAATTCTGTAAATTGTTGATATCTTTTTCCACTTGTATTTTCTTTTGTAAGTCCTGTTGCTTGTAGCCAATAACGTAATGATTTTACCATATTAGAACCTATCCCAAAAATATCCATAGGATTCTCTTCTTTATCTGTGAAAACATCAGATTTTATTTTTACTTGCTTTAATCCCTTATTTAACCATCCTTTTCTTAAAAAAAAGGTTTCATGTGCTCTAAATTTCATTTCTATTTCTTACCCTTCTATTTTTTTTCTTTTGTTCTTAAATATTTATCCATCATACAACCTCCACTTAAATACTTTGGATTAACACACATCTTACAATGAACACATTTGCTAGCACTTATATTGTAATTATTTCCTGTTATTGATATTGCACCTACCTTACAAATTGATTCACATTTTAAACATTTTCTACATGCATTAAATTTTTTTACTTGATATGCTATCATTTTTTGTAGGTTTTCATGCTCAGAAACATTTATTGTTTTTATCTTTACTGAATATCCTTCTGCGTCTCTTCCAAAAGGTTGTATGGATATTATAGGAACATTAGTTTTGTGATCTAAAATAATAACTTCTTGTAGAAGTTTTTGACCCAACTCGGGAGCTATTTTTCCAAAAGGAATAAATAAATTAATAAATTCTTCATTAATACTTTCCCTTGTTTTATATATTTTTGCATGTTCTTCTGTTGTACAATTTGTAAATTTAATTTTTATATCACTTGCAGAAGCTAATCCATTTCCACCTTGTCTAGCTTTCCACATCCCTGTATCAACATAAATTTCAGCATCTGCTTTTCCTATTCTCTTAGCAAACTCAATTAAAAAGTCTCTCCATTCTTTAGATTTCTCTGGCATATATATAGAAGACATAAACTGTGCTCTTATATTATTATTAGGACAACACCAACATCCTACACGATCATACCCTCTCCTGTAAGCTTCATTAAAATCTATTTTTCTTGTCAGAATATATAACCATATATCAATATCTGACCAAAAAAATATTGGTGAGGCTACAGTTTGTTTTTGAATTTTTATTGATTCTGAATCTCCCTCAACTCTATTATATTTGCTTCTACTTAAAGATTCTGATTTTCTTATACCATAAAAAGTTAATATTCTTTCTTCTCTATACAAACTATTTAATACTCTTGTTATTGGTCCAGTTTTAAACATAGAACAACACCATCTCATCATTCTTGCTGGAGGACCAATATCATCACATACTGATATAAAATTCTGTTCATTATTTTTAGCTATTTGAAATATAGCTTGTCTATGAGACTTTCTATATCTTTCTGCATACTCCATTGTAGTTTGAAATTCTAAAGTAGTATCTCCAAATATATGAACCAAACTAGGATTTCCTAATGCATTTATTACTAAATCTGCTACAACTGTAGAATCTTTTCCTCCAGAAAATGAAATTACAATTTTCTCTTCCTCATATTTCTTAGAAGTTTTTTTTATAAATTCATTTGCTTCATCTACTAGATATAAATACCTGAATTTATTGGCTT
>ERZ772999.1869-NODE-1869-length-11933-cov-19.678902_pt1 | contig 11933 bp, 9 predicted proteins | sample MGYA00511467_ERZ772999 | MGnify/ENA primary metagenome ERZ772999 (study PRJEB29015, sample SAMEA2738064) | human oral metagenome | biome: human oral; feature: human-associated habitat; material: saliva | place: China | collected 2218 ...
GGAAGTCAATGAAGCTGATGCTGCCAAACCAGTCGTAGTTGTTGACCATGACAGCTTTATTTTCACCATTTTCAAAGTCAAGAAAACGAGAAAGTTGTCCTTGGATAGACTTGACCCAGCCATCTACTGTGTCTTTTGTTTGGAGACTACGCTCAGCATCTTTGAAGGACGGATCTCCAATGAGACCTGTAGCACCGCCAACGAGCGCATAAGGTTTGTGACCTGCTAATTGCAAACGACGACTTGTCAAGATTGCGACAAGGTGACCTAGGTGAAGGCTGTCAGCAGTTGGATCGTAGCCAGTATAATAAGAAACTTGACCTTCTTCTAGGGCTTTACGCAAAGCTTCTTCATCAGTCGTTTGAAAAATCAAACCACGCTCTTTTAGCTCATCAAAAATGTGCATATGTCTTTTCTCCTTTTTAAAATATTGTTTCTACCTATTGTATCACAAACTTGGGCAATAGCCTAGTGGAATAGGGAAGAAAGTGGCTATTTTATTGAAAGTTTGCCTTTTATGGTATAATAGAGAAAGTGAGGACATTAATGAAAAAAAGAATTGATGAATTAAAAACAAAAATGCTGCATTTTTTCCAGCAACTAACTGCCAAATGGAAGAAAAAACAAGCAAATAAAAATACTGATAAGAAAGTAGCTTCTTCTAACAAACTCAAAAGGGTAGGATCCATTTTTGCTAAGATTTTGAGTGCTTTTAAAGTGACCTTCAACACTCTCTTTATCCTAGGTTTTATCGGTGGACTGTTTGGCGCTGGTGTGGCTATGGGTTATGGAGTCGCTCTATTTGACAAGGCCCAGGTACCTCAAGCAGAAGAGTTGGTCAAACAAGTGAAGGATATTGCCTCCATCTCAGAAATCACTTATTCTGACGGCAGTACCATTGCCTCGATCGAGGGCGATTTATTGCGCACATCAGTCGCTTCAGATGCTATCTCAGACAATCTTAAGAAAGCTATTGTTGCGACAGAGGACGAGCATTTCCATGAACACAAGGGAGTTGTGCCTAAGGCCGTTATTCGTGCGACCTTGGGAACCTTTGTCGGTCTAGGCTCGTCTAGTGGTGGTTCGACCTTGACGCAGCAGGTCATCAAGCAGCAAGTGGTGGGGGATGCTCCAACACTGGCTCGTAAGGCTAAAGAGATTATTGATGCTCTAGCTTTAGAACGGGCCATGGGTAAGGATGAGATCTTGACAACCTACCTTAATATTGCTCCTTTTGGACGCAATCACAAGGGCCAAAATATTGCAGGTGCCCAGCAGGCTGCAGAGGGAATTTTTGGAGTCAATGCATCGGATTTGACAATACCTCAAGCCGCCTTTATCGCAGGTTTGCCCCAGAGTCCTATTAGTTATTCTCCTTATGAATCTGACGGCAGTATGAAGAGCGATGAGGATATGGCTTTGGGAATTAAGCGTGCCAAGGATGTCCTCTACAATATGTATCGGACAGGAGCTCTGAGTCAGGAAGACTACGACAAGTACAAGGATTATGACTTCAAGCAAGACTTTCTACCATCAGGTAGTGTCAGTGGTACTTCGCGTGACTATCTCTACTATGCAACCTTGGCAGAAGCAACTGATCGGATGTACGACTACCTCATCCAGAGAGATAATGTTTCTGCGCAAGAGCAAAAAAATGAATCGATCCAGAAAGCTTATCGCGATCTAGCGACGAAGGAAATCGAGAATGGTGGCTATAAGATCACCACGACTATTAATAAAAACGTCCACACTGCTATGCAAAATGCAGTTGCTAACTACGGCAGTTTGGTAGATGATTCGACAGGCCAGCCTGAAGTAGGGAATGTCCTCATGGACAACCAAACGGGAGCCATCCTTGGATTTGTTGGTGGCCGTAATTACCAAGAAAATCAGAACAATCACGCTATCGATACCAAACGTTCTCCGGCTTCAACCACGAAGCCTATACTGGCCTATGGTATCGCGATTGACCAAGGTTTGATGGGAAGTGCAAGTATCTTATCAAACTATCCGACAAACTTCTCAAACGGCAATCCCATCATGTATGTCAATAGTCCTGGTACAGCGATGATGACCTTGGGAGAAGCCCTCAACTATTCATGGAACATTCCAGCCTACTGGACTTATCGTACGCTTCGAGAGAAGGGTGTCGATGTCAAGGGCTATATGGAAAAAATGGGTTATGAAATCCCAGAATATGGCATTGAAAGTTTACCGATGGGTGGAGGAATTGAGGTTACAGTTGCCCAGCATACCAACGGATATCAGACCATAGCTAACAACGGGGTTTACCACAAGAAACACATGATTGCCAAGATCGAATCAACGGATGGTCGAGTGGTCTATGAGCATAAGGATGATCCTGTGCAGGTTTATTCAAAAGCGACAGCAACCATCATGCAAAGTCTGCTCCGTGACGTCATTTCTTCTCGGATTACTTCTAGCTTCCAGACCGACTTGGCTTCGATCAATCCAGGCCTAGCTCGTGCTGACTGGATTGGAAAAACTGGTACGACTAATGAAGATGAAAATATGTGGCTCATGCTTTCTACTCCGAGATTGACTCTAGGTGGCTGGTTAGGTCATGATGATAACCGACCACTAGCCAAGGGTGCTGGTCACTACCGAAATGCCAAATACATGGCTTACTTGGTCAATGCTATCCAGCAAGCTGAACCTGGAATATGGGGAAATGATCGCTTTAATCTTGACCCAAGTGTGACTAAGTCCCAAGTTCTCCGATCAACAGGCCAAAAGCCCGGCAAAGTTTCCATCAATGGTAAGGAAATCGAACTTTCTGGTTCTACAGTGACAAGCTACTGGGCTAGCAAAGAAGGAGCGCCAGTAACCACTTACCGCTTTGCCATCGGAGGAAGCGACGCAGACTATCTGAACGCTTGGAAAACCATTCTTGGAAGCCTACCTGCAGTGACTCCTCCAAGTTCAAGCAGTGGATCAAGTTCAAGCAGTAGTTCAGGGGCAAATTCGAACAACAACACTCAAAGTGGTTCGTCAGGTCGTTTCCGTCTATTTAATCGATAATAAAAAAAGTAGCAAGAGGCAATTTTTCTTCTCTTAGCTACTTTTTTCTTTTTCTATTTCGTGTTACAATAAGGGAATGAATAAGTATCAAAAGAAGATTTTTAAGGGAACCTTGTATTCACTGTTCTCAGGTCTGATTTGGGGGATTTGCGGGATTTTAGGAGAGTATTTTTTCACTCATTACCCAGTATCGTCTGGTTGGATTACCTCTATGCGTTTGCTGGTGGCGGGGAGTTTGGTTTTAGCTTTATCTGCCTTTCAGTTGCGTGGTCGCTTGTTGGATATCTGGAAAGATAAGAAAAATTATCTACCTTTTTTAGCCTATGCTATTCTAGGTATTTTTTCTGTGCAGTTTTTCTTTTATCTTTGTGTTGAGTATTCCAATGCGACGACGGCAACCATTTTACAATTTATCAGCCCCGTTTTTATTTTGTTTTACAATCGCATTGTCTACCAGAAGAAGGCTTCGATTACAGCGATTCTTTATGTTTTGATTGCCATGCTAGGTGTTTTTTTGATGGCCACAAAAGGGGACTTGTCCCAGTTATCCATGACACCCTTGGCTCTAGTGACAGGTTTGCTCAGTGCAGTAGGGGTCATGTTTAATGTCATCCTTCCCCAACGATTTGCCCGCCACTATGGTTTTGTACCCACTGTTGGTTGGGGGATGATTCTCGCAGGGCTCTTTAGCAATCTGCTCTATCCAGTCCATCATGTCACCTTCCAGTTGGATGCTAGCAGCGTGATGATTTGTTTGATTATTGCCGTATTTGGAACAGCTTTTGCCTTCTTCCTGTCTATGAAGGCCGTCTCTCTCGTTTCTCCTCTGGTTGTCTCTGTAGTGAGCGCTAGCGAACCGCTCTCTTCAGCTTTATTAAGTGTTCTTTTTCTGGGATTGGTCATGGATGGTTTTTTGGCCTTAGCTATGGTGTTGATTATCGTCCCGATGATTTTCTTATCTGTAGAAGAAGCAAAACAAGCCCAGTAAAGATGATTATTTGATAGTTTAGGCTTCAAATTTGAAGTCTTTTTTGGTAGAATAGGTATCATTATAATGAACCAGGAGGCGCCTATGACTGCCACAAAAATGAATGCCCAAGAAATCATCCAATTTATCGCCAATGCAGAGAAGAAAACCAGTGTCAAAGTAACCTTTGAAGGACAACTAGCGTCTGCTGTTCCTAATTCCATTGTCAAACTAGGCAATGTTCTTTTTGGAGATTGGAAGGATATCGCTCCGCTTCTCGAAGGCTTGGTAGAAAATCAAGATTATGTTGTCGAGCAAGATGCTCGTAATTCGGCAGTTCCCTTGCTAGACAAGCGTACTATCAACGCTCGTATCGAGCCAGGTGCTATTATCCGCGATCAAGTGGAAATTGGTGACAATGCTGTTATCATGATGGGAGCTGTCATCAATATCGGAGCAGAAATCGGTGCAGGAACCATGATTGATATGGGTGCTATCCTTGGTGGTCGTGCCATCGTTGGGAAGAACAGCCACGTTGGTGCAGGTGCGGTTTTGGCAGGTGTAATTGAGCCAGCTAGTGCCGATCCAGTCCGTGTCGGGGATAATGTTCTTATCGGAGCTAATGCAGTGGTCATCGAAGGTGTCCAAATCGGTAGTGGTTCAGTTGTCGCTGCAGGAGCTATTGTGACTCAAGATGTCCCAGAAAATGTAGTGGTAGCAGGCGTTCCAGCTCGTATTATCAAAGAAATCGATAGCCAAACCCAACAAAAAACAGCGCTAGAAGATGCGCTTCGTACCTTGTAAAAATAAAAAGAGGCGGATACTTCTTCCAGCCTCTTTCTTCTATCAAAAGGAGGATCGATAGATGTTAGATTTGATTCAGACTCGACGAGATTTGCACCAGATTCCAGAGATTGGCTTGGAGGAGTTCGAGACTCAGGCTTATTTGCTGGATGTGATTGAGAAATTGATTGCGGGCAAGGACTTTGTTCAAGTTCGTACTTGGCGAACAGGAATTTTGGTCTATTTGCAGGGAAGTCAGCCGGAGCGTACCATTGGTTGGCGGACAGATATTGATGGCCTGCCTATCGTCGAACAAACAGGCCTGCCTTTTGCTTCTCAACACCAAGGTCGCATGCATGCTTGTGGCCATGATTTTCATATGACTGTTGCCTTAGGCTGTCTTGAGCGCGCCCTTGAGGAGCAACCCAAGAATAATCTGCTCTTCCTATTTCAGCCTGCTGAGGAGAATGAAGCTGGTGGTATGCTCATGTATGAAGATGGTGCTTTTAGAGACTGGTTGCCAGACCAATTTTATGGTCTCCATGTTCGTCCGGATTTGAAGGTCGGACAGATTGCTACCAATACCCATACGCTCTTTGCAGGGACTTGTGAGGTGAAGATTCGTTTCAAAGGAAAAGGAGGACACGCAGCTTTTCCGCATGAAGCCAATGACGCCTTGGTGGCTGCTAGCTATTTTATCACTCATGTGCAGTCAGTGGTTAGCCGCAATGTTAACCCCATCGAGGGAGCAGTGGTGACATTTGGTGTTTTCCAAGCTGGTGTTGCGAATAATGTCATCACAGATACAGCCTTTTTACATGGAACCATTCGCGCTTTGACTCAGGACATGAGTCTACTAGTACAAAAAAGAGTCAAGACAGTAGCAGAAGGTGTTGCAGCAGCCTTTGATATGGAAGTCGAAATCGAACTTAAACAAGGGGGCTACCTACCTGTTGAGAACAATCCAGCCTTGACGCGTGAACTGATGGACTTTTTTGAAGAAAAAGACGGAATCGAGTTGATTGATATCGAGCCTGCTATGACAGGTGAAGATTTTGGTTATCTCCTTTCGAAGGTAGACGGCGTTATGTTTTGGTTAGGTATCGATAGTCCTTACGCCCTGCACCATCCTCAGATGAGCCCCAAGGAAGAAGCCTTGGCTATTGGAGTGGATGCGGTCTCTAGCTTTCTTCAAAAGAAGGCAGCAGAGTAGAGGGCTTATCTATGAAATCGAAATTACGCAAGCAAGTCTTGCAAGAAATGAAGGCTGTTCCTCAGAAGCAAAAAATTGCTATGGATCAAGCCTTAACCGAACGATTTTTGAATCATCCTGTTTACCACGAAGCTAAGGTCGTCGCAACCTATCTCTCCTTCCCTCATGAATTTCAAACGCAAGAACTGATTGAGCAGGCGCTGAAGGACGGCAAAAAGGTTCTGATACCCAAAACCTATCCCAAGGGGCGCATGGAGTTTGTGGTCTACGATCCGCAGCAGTTGAAAAAAACTTCCTTTGGTTTACTGGAGCCCCAAGGGGACTTGGAAGTGGTGGATACCTCCCGGATTGATTTGATTCATGTTCCTGGCTTGGCTTTTACAAGAGAGGGGTATCGGATCGGATATGGTGGAGGTTATTATGACCGCTATCTGGAACATTTTGCTGGTCAGACCATGAGTACAATCTATCCTTGTCAAATCCAAACATTTAATCCAGATAGCCACGATATTCCCGTTCAGGAGGTATTGATCTATGAAGGAAATCTTTGACAAACGTCACGCTGTGACCAGTTTTTTCCTCCTAGTGACAGGCTTTGTATTTTTACTGATGCTGATTACTACGGGTATCAACTTTGATCGGGTCAAAACTCTGTTTCAGTTTGGAGCTATGTATGGACCGATCATTCGCCTGTTCCCTGAGCAGCTATGGCGCCTTTTTTCGGCTATATTTGTGCATATTGGTTGGGAACATTTTATCGTCAATATGCTTTCTCTCTACTTTCTTGGAGGACAGGTGGAGGAGATTTTCGGCTCTAAGCAGTTCTTTTTTCTCTATCTCTTATCAGGAATGATGGGCAATCTCTTTGTGTTTGCTTTCACACCGAAAGTCCTAGCAGCAGGAGCATCCACCTCCCTCTATGGACTATTTGCTGCGATTATCGTTTTGCGCTACGCGACTCGCAGCCCTTATATCCAGCAGTTAGGGCAATCCTACCTGACGCTTTTCGTGATAAATATCATTGGAAGTATTCTGATTCCAGGAATCAGCCTAGCAGGGCATATTGGTGGCGCAGTAGGCGGTGCTTTTCTAGCAGTCATTTTTCCAGTCAAATGGGAAAAAAGAATGTATAGCACCAGCCAGCGAATAGGAGCAACTGTACTTTTTATCGCACTAGCCGTTTTCCTTTTCTACAAAGGAATGAGCTATGTGTAGGGGTGGGATAGTTAAATGAGCATGGATTCAGTTGCTAATAAGTCATCTACAAAGATGGCTTTTTGGTTGCAAAATTGGAAGGATAGCGAGTTTTTTGTATCTTACGATTTGATGAATTTGTCTTATCTTTAATAGACTAAAAAATGCTATAATAGTCAATGATAAAAGAATGGACGAGGTAGTCAAATGGAAAATTGCGTTTACATCATTTCAGGTCCTCCTGGTGTTGGGAAAAGCACAGTCAGTAAGGAGTTGGCTTATTCTTTTAAGAAGAGTGCAGTAATTGAAGGCGACATGATTTATTTAATGATTAAAGGAGGACTCGTGGCTCCTTGGGAAGATGATGGTTATTATATGGATTTATTTTGGGATAATATCATCAGTCTAATCAATAATTTCATTGACCGAGGCATTACCGTTGTGATAGAATATGTCATTTTTGAAGAGCAACTAAAGAAAATTGCAACTTTCTTAAAAGAAAAACAAATCAGTTTAAAATACTGTGTCCTGCTGGCTGAAGAAGAAACCTTGAAAAAACGAGATTCCTTAAGGAAAGAAATTGAGAGAACAGGCGATTTATCAATCCAGTCAAGAAATGAGTTCCTAGCTAATAATATCAAAAAAAATCACTTGCTGTTTACAGATCAGTTAGATGCTAGAGAAACGGCTCGAATCATCAAAACGTCAAGCAGATTTGTGTTTGAAATTCTGTAGTCAGTGGCAAAGTACCAAGATTGAGATGGAAGATTGACAGAGACACTTCAGCAATTTTAAACCGCATGCAATTTTTGTAAAGTAAAAGCATCTCTAGAGAACAAATTCTAGAGATACTTTTTTTACATATGCAAGATGGACTATTCCCCCTCAGCTAACTCTTTCCCAAGTTGGATGAGGTAGTCTTTCAGGTCGTCTTTGACTTGTGGGTGTTTGAGAGCGTAGTCGATGGATGTTTTCATAAAGCCAAACTTATCTCCGACATCGTAACGAGCTCCCTTGAATTCACGAGCAAATACACGTTGTGTTTTATTGAGGGTATCGATTGCATCTGTCAGCTGAATTTCATTTCCTGCACCTGGAGCTTGATTTTCGAGGATTTGGAAAATTTCAGGAGTAAGGAGGTAGCGTCCGATGATAGCAAGGTCGCTAGGAGCATCCTCTGGTGCAGGTTTTTCAACGAAGGTTTCAACGCTGTAAAGGCCGTCTTTTCCTTCCCCTTGCGGGGCAATAACCCCGTAAGCAGAGACTTCGTCGTGAGGGACTGGCATGACAGCGATAGTAGACGCGTGGGTACGCTCGTAGTCATCCATGAGTTGTTTGGTAAGTGGAACAGCCTTTTCGTTCGTGATATCCATCAAGTCATCACCAAGCATAACGACAAAAGGTTCATTTCCGACGAAAGCTTTGGCTTGCAAGACAGCATCTCCGAGACCACGTGGATGCGTTTGGCGGATAAAATGCAGGCGCATGCCGGTTGTTTCATCAACTAGCTTCAGAAGATCTGTTTTCCCTTTTTCTTTGAGGTTGTATTCCAATTCGAAGTTTGAATCGAAGTGGTCCTCGATAGAACGTTTTGACTTACCTGTAACAACCAAGATATCTTCGATACCAGATTTGAGAGCTTCTTCAACGATAAACTGGATAGTAGGTTTGTCTACGATTGGCAACATTTCCTTGGCCAAGGCCTTAGTTGCTGGGAGGAAACGAGTTCCCAATCCGGCGGCAGGGATGACTGCTTTTCTGACTTTTTGTTTCATAAATGTTCCTTTCTATAAAGGTCTACGACCATTCGTTTTCTGCTTTAAATTCATTGTTCATGATGTCAGTGATTGCTTCTTTGATATTGACACCTTCATAGATAACTCGGTAAATAGCTTGTGTGATCGGCATGTAGACACCCAATTCCTGAGCCAGTTCGTAAGCTGCTCGAGTTGTTGAAATGCCTTCAATGACCATGCCCATGTTTGCTTCGATGTCTGCGAGGGATTCTCCACGGCCGAGAGCATCACCTGCCCTCCAGTTACGAGAGTGGACAGATGTCCCCGTTACGATCAAATCACCGACTCCAGAAAGACCGCTGTAAGTCAGAGGATTTGCTCCAAGAGCTACCCCTAGTCGGGTGATTTCTGCTAATCCTCGAGCGATGATGGCTGCCTTGGCATTATCGCCAAATCCTAGGCCATGTAATGCCCCAGCACCAACTGCAATGATGTTTTTAAGAGCACCAGCTGTTTCAACTCCGATAACATCCGTATTGGTATAGAGGCGGAAGTAGTGGTTGCTAAAGAGATTTTGGACGTACTGGGCAGTTTCAAGATCTTTGGAGGCTGCCGTAATCAAGGTGATATCCCGCACAATAGTTTCCTCAGCGTGGCTAGGTCCTGAAACAACGACGACTTCACTACGGAGATCGGCTGGAATTTCCTCTTCAAGAATGGTTGAGAGACGTTTGTGGCTATCTGGTTCCAAGCCTTTGGAGGCATGCATGATGACAACCTTGTGATCAAGTACCTTTGCTACTTGTTGGGCAACCAGTCTCGTTACTTTTGTTGGGACAACAAATAGAACAGCATCCACATCCTTGAGTGTTTCTTCTAAGTCATGATAAGCTTTGATTTTTTCGTCGAGTAGGATATCTTTGAAATAGCGTTTGTTTGTATGTTGGTTATTGATTTCATCAATTTGGTCAGAAATATTTCCCCAAATTCGAACTTCGTGTCCATTGTCGTTTAGTACCTGCGAAAGGGCAGTTCCCCAAGAACCAGGACCCAAGACAGCGATGGTTTGTTTCTTCATCTTTTCCTCCTTGTAAGAGTTCTTCCTTTCATTTTACCATAAAAAGCCTTTTCATGCATCATCTGTAGATGAAAGCGCACTAATTTATAATAAGGAGACTTCTTTGACAAGATGCCTCTTTTTTGCTAGAATAGCATCAATATGAACGAATGAGAAGGAGCTGACGCAGGATGTCGCTCCCTTTATCTATTTTATTAGGAGGAATTATGCTCATTAAAAAAATAAAAACCTATAAATGGCAGGCCTTGGCATCCCTAATGATGACAGGTTTGATGGTTGCGAGTTCACTCTTGCAACCGCGCTATTTGCAAGAGGTGTTAGAGGCTTTGTTGGCCGGTCAACATGAGGCTATCTATAGTATTGGCGCTTGGTTGATAGGGGTAGCCCTAGTCGGTCTAGTTGCAGGCGGGGTCAATGTAACGCTTGCAGCCTACATTGCTCAAGGAGTGTCTTCGGACCTTCGTGAAGACGCTTTTCGCAAGATCCAGACTTTTTCTTATGCCAATATCGAGCAGTTTAATGCGGGTAATCTTGTCGTTCGTATGACCAATGATATCAACCAAATTCAGAACGTGGTGATGATGGCTTTTCAAATCCTTTTCCGTCTCCCTCTTCTCTTTATCGGTTCCTTTATCTTGGCGGTTCACACTCTCCCGTCACTTTGGTGGGTGATTGTCCTCATGGTGCTCCTCATCTTTGCACTAACAGGCATCATGATGGGGATGATGGGGCCACGATTTGCTAAGTTTCAAACCCTTCTTGAACGGATCAATGCTATTGCCAAAGAAAATCTACGTGGTGTCCGCGTAGTCAAATCCTTTGTACAAGAAAAAGCACAATTTAACAAATTTACCGAGGTTTCAGATGAACTTCTCGGCCAAAATCTTTATATCGGTTATGCCTTCTCAGTTATAGAACCCGTTATGATGCTAGTCGGCTATGGAGCGGTTTTCCTCTCAATCTGGTTAGTGGCTGGAATGGCTCAGTCAGATCCATCTGTAGTGGGTTCGATTGCTTCCTTTATCAATTATCTCAGCCAGATTATCTTTACTATTATCATGGTTGGCTTTTTAGGAAATTCTGTCAGTCGTGCCATGATTTCTTTGCGTCGCATCCGCGAGATTCTAGATACCGAGCCAGCGATGACCTTTAAAGATCTCCCAGATGAAGAGTTAGAAGGAAGTCTCTCTTTTGAAAATGTGACCTTCACCTATCCTAATGATGATGAGCCTATGCTGAAGAATGTAACCTTTGATATTGCGCCTGGTCAGATGGTCGGTGTGGTTGGGGCGACTGGAGCAGGGAAGTCCACTCTAGCTCAGTTAATTCCACGACTGTTTGATCCACAGGAGGGATCTATCAAGATTGGTGGCAAGGATATTCGAGACGTCAGCGAGGGAACCTTGCGTAAAACAGTTTCCATCGTCTTGCAACGTGCTATACTCTTTAGTGGAACCATTGCAGATAATCTTCGTCAAGGAAAAGGCAATGCCAGCTTGTCAGAAATGGAACGTGCAGCACGGATTGCCCAGGCCAGCGAATTTATCGGGCGTATGGAAAACAAATTTGAGAGTCAGGTCGAAGAACGTGGCACCAACTTTTCTGGTGGACAAAAGCAGCGGATGTCCATTGCCCGTGGGATTGTCAGCAATCCCCGTATCCTGATTTTTGACGATTCGACTTCGGCCCTAGATGCCAAGTCAGAGAGACTCGTACAGGAAGCTTTGAACAAAGACCTGAAAGGAACGACAACCATTATCATCGCTCAAAAAATCAGTTCAGTCGTCCATGCAGACAAGATTTTGGTCTTGGATCAAGGGCGTTTGATTGGAGAAGGACGGCATGCAGACTTGGTAGCTAACAACGCCGTCTACCGCGAAATCTACGAAACACAAAAGGGAAAGGAGGAATAAAATGAAA
>ERZ772999.1871-NODE-1871-length-11914-cov-2.192006_pt1 | contig 11914 bp, 11 predicted proteins | sample MGYA00511467_ERZ772999 | MGnify/ENA primary metagenome ERZ772999 (study PRJEB29015, sample SAMEA2738064) | human oral metagenome | biome: human oral; feature: human-associated habitat; material: saliva | place: China | collected 2218 ...
CCCGATTATTCTCACCGAACGTGACGGTCGCTTTCGGGCCGCTTTCCCGGACTTTCCGGGCTGCTACGGCGAGGGCAGAGACCGCGCCGACGCGATTGATGACGCGCGCGCAGAGGGCATCCGCTGTATCCTCCAGGAACTCGAGGAGGGCAATCCGCTCCCGCTCCGCTCTCTCCCGGAGGATCTCTCACAAAACAGTGCGGGCGAAGTCGTGATGCTGACCCTCACCCTGCCCCGCGAGGAGAACTGGAGCTGGCTCGGTTAAACCCGGAACCGCCTCACGCCCAGTTCTTCCAGACCTCGGGCTGATAGCCGACCGTCGCCTGCGCGCCGTTTCGCACGATGGGCTGGCGCATAATCTCGGGGTGCTCCAGCAAAAATGCCTCTCTGTCCTCTTCCGCCGTGTGCTGAAACCAGATGACAGTCTCCTTTGCCTTCGCGCCGGTGTCGACCAGAGCTTCCGCGCTGCCGAGCGCCCGACACACCGCGCGGAGTTCCCCCTTGCTGAGTCCCTTCTCAAAGAGATCCACGCGCTGTACCGGGATGCGGCGCTCCTTAAAATAGCGCTCCGCCTTTTTCACGTCAAAATTCTTGCCGTCCCCGAAAATCTGAATGTTCATATCCCCTTTCCCTTCCGACCGTCTGTCATTTCCGCGGATGTACGCTTGCGATCGTCCCGGCAGGCTCAATCGCGGCAGTTCTTCCGCACGCCCGCATGAAGCGCGTGTTTCCGCATTCATCCGTGTTTTTCCGGTTCCAAACTTCCCTTTCTCCCGCCCGTGCCCACAATGCACGCAGACTTTCCTCTGTGAACACAGCTCGACTCTTTGCAATTCGGGCGAAACGATGTGCAAATCTCGTTTTATTTCTGCTCTAATATCCCCTTTGTTTCCGCAATCTCCCGCAATGCAAGCAGGGCCGCATTGCCGCTCCCGAGCGGCGGCTCGGCCCAGATGACCCGCCTTACCTGCGAGAGGTAGGCCTTTGCCGCTTGCAGACATGATTCCGAGACAGGCTCGTAGGGCGCGGTCTCAAAGACTTTTTCGGCAAGACGAAGCGCAACCGGATAATCCAGATCCGCTGTGCTGAAAATCCCGGCCGCAAAGGATACGCCCTCGCGCCGAAGCCGCCGGTAAATCGGTATGCCGCTCCCGCCGCCCGCGAGTACCAGCGTGTCCGGCGGCGTGTGCTCTGTGCGCCGCGGCAATTCCGCACTGCCGGAGAGCGCGTCGTAAGTGACACCCAGCCCGTAAATGCAGCGCATATTCTCCTCGGAGAGCGCCTCCTCCGGCGGAGCAGGCGGCAGCACCTTGCCGTCCGCGACAAGCAGCACGCGGTCGGCACACTTCAGCGCGAGATCCGGCTCGTGGAGCGAAACCAGAACCGCGAGTCCCTCCCGGGTCGCGAGCTCCCGCAGCAAACCGAGGAGTTCTATCTTGTGGCGAAGGTCGAGAAACGCTGTCGGCTCGTCGAGCAAAATGAGCCGCGGCTCCTGCGCGAGCGCCCTGGCGAGCAACACGCGCTGGCGCTGACCGTCGCTGAGCTCCGCAAAGGGGCGCGCTGCGAGTTCCTCGGTCCGAACATAGGCCATGGCGCGCGCCACCGCTTTATGATCCTGTTCCCGCAAGGTGCCGAAACGCCCCGTGTAGGGGTAGCGCCCGGCCTCGACCACCTCACGCGCGGTGGCAAACTCCGGCTCCCTGCGCTCGGTAAAGAGGAGGGCCATACTTTCCGCCCGTTCTCGGCCGGAAAAGGACTGTAAATCCCTTCCGTCGAGGTAGATGCTGCCGCCCTGCAGGGCAAGCTGTCCCGCCGCGCTCTTTAAGAGAGTAGACTTGCCCGCACCGTTCGGCCCGAGTAAGGCCATGACCTCGCCCGAGCGAAGTTCAAATGCGACCTCCGAGAGTACCACGCGCGAACCATAGCCCGTTTTTACCCCTTCTGCCGCAAGCTTTACCCCCTGCTTATTTTGCATAGCTCCTCCTACTCTCAAGACACCCTCTGCTTGAAAGAGCTGCCCTTTTCCTTCTCATCTGCTTCGCAATGACAGAGAGACATTGTAATGCCCGGAACAATCACGGATTTTACTCGATCGGCTTATATGCCGACGCGCACGAGCCACGCTTCAATCTCCGCACCCTCTGCCTCCGGGGAAAGCGGCATTGTCTCCTCATTGTTTTCATCCACCAAGACCACTTCTTTCTCTTTCGGAAAGTAACGCCTGATCCATAGAATCAATTTTGCGTAGTCCCGGATTCTATCCTTTGAATTAAAATACTCCACCGCAAGCGTGCGGCGTGTTCGATCGAGCCTTAATTCAAACTGTGGGCAATCCGCATATCGGCTCCAAGAAATATCGTAGGCCAAAGACTTGCTTTGCCTCTGTTCCGTATCCGTTCCCGGATACTTGTTTACAATCGCGTCTCGGAACGCTTCGACAGCAAATTCACCGCCGCCTGTTTCGCGCAAATGTAAAAAGCTTGTGACCGACATCTCTCCTCCTCGTATCATCCGAGTCTCTGCTTTGGTATCGTTGTCTCATTTTCCCCGCCGTTTCACCAATAACCAGAGTACAATCGGCGCGCCGAAAAAGGAGGTCACCGTGCTGAGCGCAAGCTCCGTCGGCTGAAAGGCTGTCCGCGCAATGAAATCCGAGGCCATGCAGAAAACCGCACCGCCGAGAAACGAGGCCGGAAGCACGAGCTGCGGCTTGTTGGTGCAGAGCAGGCGCTGGATTAAAAACGGCGCGGCCACACCCACAAACGAGACCGGCCCTGCGAAGGCAGTCACGGTCGCGGCGAGCAGACTTGCGAGGAGAATTAAGAGCGTGCGAAGCCGCATGACATCGACGCCGAGACTCTCGGCATAGCTCTCGCCGAGCTGGACGGCGCCGAGCGGCTTGGCGAGAAACAGGAGCGCTACCGCGCAGCCTGCAATGAGCAGTGCCGCTGTCCTGACCTCGGCAAGGCTCATGCCGGAAAAGCTGCCCTGGGACCAGCTGTGCAGCGAAACAATCTCCGAATCCGCCGCAAAACTAAGCAAAAAATCGGTCGCGGCCGAGCAGATATAGCCTATCATGATGCCTGCGACCAGGAGAGCCGCCATGTGACGCACCCGGCTTGAGACCGCGAGCAGAAAACCGAGCGAGACAAGCGAGCCGAGAAAGGCCGCGAGCACCAGTACAAGCGAGCTTGTCGCGCGGTTTCGCGCGAAAAAAAGCATCATGCAGACTGCCACCGCGAGGCGCGCGCCCGAGGAGACTCCAAGCACAAAGGGACCTGCAATCGGGTTCGCAAAATAAGTCTGCAGGAGAAAGCCGGAAACCGCAAGCGCCCCGCCGAGCAGCAAGGCCATCAGCGCGCGCGGCAGGCGTATCTTGAATAAAATGCTCGCTGCAGGATCTGTGCCGCCCGGCGTGCTGAGAAGCGTCCACAGCTTTCCCGGCGAAAAGAGCACTGTCCCTGCGGCGAGATTCCAGTAGAACAGCAAAAGCAGCGCAAGGCCAAGGAACAGAAATACCAGCGCGCTCCGCCCTCTCCCCGCCCTCATGAGAGCTTCCTCAGATACTGCAGCGGGCCTCCGGTCTCGCCGTGCAGCACACGGTAAAGGTCGAGCGTCAGGCCTGCGACCGCATCCGCCGACTGGTACATATCGCCGCCGAGCTGATAGACCTCTCCCGCCTGTACGGCCTTGAAGTCATCGAAGAGCTCATCCTTTGCCTTGAGCTCCGCGAGATCTTTGAGCGGTGCCTCCACGGTCGCATTGTAAATCAATACATCGGCATCGCGCGCCGCCTCGAAAAATGCCTCGCGCGACACGCGCTGCACCGAACTTCTGCCGGTCTCATCCGCGCCGATGCCGACATAGTGCCCGCCCGCGAGCTGTATCATCTTCGGCACATAGTCCGTGCGCCGCCGAACGACAAAACTCCCGTCGCGGTTCATCGCAAAAAATACAACCTGTTTCCCGCTGTCCGCGACATTCCGCAACGAGTCCATTTTTTCGCACTGCGCGTCAAAAAACCGTTCGGCCTCCGCCTGATGATTCGTCAGCATACCGTAGAGCCGCACCCACTCGGTGCGTCCGAGCGGGTGGCTCTCGTTGCTCGAGTAGTCGACAAAGACCGGAATCCCGAGCCGCTCGAACATCTCCTTCACCTCGGGCGCGTGCAGTATCATCAGCGACTCGACGGCGAGATCGCAGCCCTCCGACGTGAGGAGCTCGTAGTCCGGCGCGCTGTACTTTCCCGCAAAGCGCATGGCACCGCTCGAAAGCGCCTGCTTCGGCGCGTCAATGTGCCAGCCCTCCGCCCTCGTGCCGGTAAAGCGGACATCGCCGAGCGCCCCGTTTACCTCAAAGAGACTCATTGCCGCCGTCGCCGCGAGGTAGATGCGATTCAGCGGCTGCTGTAAGCGCACCACATCGCCCGGCAGCTCTTTCGGCGCTGTCTCTCCTTCCGGAATCACCAGATAGCGCGCCGCACCGTGCACATCGATCAGCGCGAAATTCTTCTCATAGAAGTAAATGTCAAAGGTCTTTGCGTAGCGAAGGTCCATCCGTTTAACAAAGCGCAGCCCCGGAATCTCCGGAGCTGCCGCCTGACTTACCTCTTCTGCTTTGACTTCTGTGACTTTGACCTGATGGTCGTACCAGACCCCCTTGGTGCCGACAAGGGCGAGCGGGAATTCCGTGTCAAGCGCCGGGACGGGGATATCGAACCCGTAGACCTCCTGCGTACTCCCGTCCTCAAATTTGACCGTATCGGTCGTGGGCTGCAGGAGCGCGGCGCCGTCCTTTTTGGCATCCTCGGCGCGCCCGGGAAAAAGATTCAGGATGCGCTTTGACTGGAGCGACACATGGAGGGTCATCTTCCCGTCCTTTACGGTCAGCGTCCCGCGGTCGTGCATCGCCTCGCTCACATGAAACATCGAGCTGTCGGTCTCAAAGCGCGCCGTATAGACGCCATCCGGCAATGCGGCGGTCGCCGTGACCTGACTCTCCGCTGTCACCGCCGTCGTCTCCTCCTTTGCCGCCGCCTCGCTGCCCGCGGCGCCGCTCTCGGGCGTCTTCGTTCCACAGCCGCTCATGAGTAAGCTGAGCCCGAGTGCCAGTGCAAGCAATCCGCATATGCCTCGCATCCTGCTGTTTCTCTTCATCTTCTCTCCCTGTCAGTCTTTAGTTTGCCTTGCTCTCGGCAGCCGTCGTCTCGGCTGCGCTACTCTCTGCCGTCTTGCCCTCGGCCTGATCGATGGCCGCCTGCGTGTGCGCCGCATAAATTTTCTCAATGTCGGCGATACCGCCCAGGCCGAGAATCTGGGTCTCGACGCGGTCAAAGTTCTTCGACGCGACAAACTTCTGCACCCAGGAATCGTCCTCCGCGCCCGCCATATCGTTGTGCGCGTGATCGCCTGCGACAACCATCATCGGACGAAGCGTGACCTTCTTAAAGCCCGCCTTCTTGACCGCTTCGATTACAGCATCGACCGCAGTCTCCGCCGGCTCGCCTTCGACGGTGCCGATGAACACGTTATTGTAGCCGAGCTTCCGCATTGCGGTCTGCATCTCGGAATAGGTGATTGCCGCGGTGTGGGAGGTGCCGTGTCCCAGGAAGACAAAGGCCGCGCCTTCCTGTCCCGCCTTCTGGACAGAATCAAAACCGCCGTCGGTCACAGCTGCCTGGACAAGCAAGGTCGCGACCTGCTCCTTGTCGGCATTGACCTCCTCCGCGTCCTTGCCCACTTCGCCGAGCAACGGCTCTGCGAGCGCGACTTTTGCGAAATCCGCCTTGTGTTTGTCGAGCGTCTCCTTTAACTCATCGTACTCCTTGCCCTGCATGAGGTGAGTCGGCTGGACAATGAGCTCTTTGACGCCGTTCTTCTTGGCGCGCTCCAGCGCCTGCTCCACATTGTCAATCTTCTCGCCGTCCCGCGCGAGGATGTGGTTCATGATGATCTGAGACGTAAAGGCGCGGCGCACGCTGTAGTCCGGGAACTGCTTTGCGAGATAGGACTCGATGCCGCCGATATCCTTCGCGCGGCTGTCGTTGTAGGACGTGCCGAAGCTCACCACCAGAATCTCCTTCTCACCGATCTCATCCTGGTTTAAGGGATTGTCCTTTGTCACATCGCCGGTGTCCAGACCGAAATACTCCGGTGACGCGTGCTCGCCCTTCACCTCTGCCTTTGCGCTGTCACTCAAAGCGTCCCAAGCCTCCTTTGCCTCTTTGCAGAGCTTCTCCGTGTCCTCGCTCCAATTCTGGACATAGATTGCATCAATCTTCTTGCCGACCTCTGCCGCCTTAGCCTTCTCTTCATCGGTCGCGGGGGCAAGTGTCGTCGCCTCTGTCGCTTCCGTTACCTGTGTCTCCGCCGCGCTCACAGTCTCCGGCTTCTTTTCTTCCTTTTTGCCGCCGCAGGCTGTGACCGCCAGGGCCGCCGTCAATGCCAACAATGCAAGCTTTGTCTTTCTCATCTCTCCGCTCCTTTATGAATGCGCTGTTTACCCGAAGTCCTCACTTCTGCAGTTCAAATGTGAGCTGATAGTCGATTGCATGCGGCGTGCTCATCGCCGTCGTGTCGCCGACCATCGCAAGCGGCTTATCGAGCTCCGTGACCGGAACCGCAAAGACCGAGTGGCCATTCTGGATCTCCGGCGTAAAGCGAATGCCCTCGACTTCCATGTAGTCGTACTTGTCGCTGCTCCAGACAATCTTTGCCGTCGCTCTGCCGTCCTTAATCGTGAGCTCGGTCGGGCTCGCAATCTTTGCTCTGCCGCTGCCGCCCGCAAGCGTTACATTGACCTCGTAGACACCGTCCGCAAGACTCAGCTTCTCGTGCTTCTCTCCGAGCATCTGCGCCGCTGCCTCGGCCTGTGCCGTAATATCGTCGCCCGCCTTGAAATCCTCTGCCTTGAAGTCCGCAAGTTTCTTTTCGCCTTCGCTCGCCGCGCTTTCACCCTTCGACGCTGCCTCGGACGCCGCACTCTCGCCCTTCGATGCCGCATCGGATGCTGCGCTCTCGCCTACCGAAGACATCGCTGCCGCCGTGCTCTCCGCCGAAGATGCCGCGCTCTCCGCCTTCTTTGCGCCGCAACCCGCTGCGAGAACGGCTGCGAGCGCCGCCATTGCCACCGCTACTCCGTATTTCTGCTTCATTGCCTAACCCCTCTGTCTATTGATTCCTCAAAACCGTCTCTGTCCGCATAAAAAGAGGCTCATCCTCGCGGAGAGCCTCTGGCATTTCAGCAAACAGTATCTTATCTGGACTCGGAAACCGTGGTCTCGCCGGCCTTGTCAGCACCCGCAGCAGCTTTATCTACTGCCTCGCCTGCCTTCTCTGCCGCTTTGCCCGCCTTGTCGGCTGCCTCACCGGCCTTCTCCGCCGCTTCGCCCGCAGCCTTCTCGCCGGCCTTCGCCGCATCGGAGCCTGCCTTTGCCGCATCGGAAGCCGCCTTGTTTGCGCCCTCCACCGCTGCGGAAGCTGCCTCGGAGCCTGCCTTTGCCGCGTCGGAAGCTACTTTGTTTGCCTCGTCAACTGCGCTGGAAGCTGCCTTGTTTGCCTCTTCGACACCGCTGGAAGCTGCCGCGTTTGCGCTCTCCGCCATACTGGAAGCGGACTCCATAGCGCCGGAAGCTGCCTTGCTCTCGTCCTTCTTGCTGCTGCAGCCGGTCGCCAGAACTGCCGCGAGCGCTGCTGCCACTAAAACTGCTCCAACTTTAACTTTCTTCATTTCAATTTCCTCCCTTTGCATGAAATGATGCCGTTTCATTGTAACATATCCGCACCAAAATTCCAAATAAAGTGCAAAGAGAGACTCATCTTTGCAGAGAGCCTCTCTTTGTCACACAAAGAAGAGGCAGCTCGCCTCTTCTCTGCGTTCCCGGACAGGCACTCGTGCTCAGGAAGGTACTTAAAAGACAGGGCCGGTCTCCCGGCTCGCGGCTCACAGCCCCTTGTCTGCCTTCCCGCTCTCGCAGTGACAGACGGACTCCCCGCATACGGTGACGAGTTCGCGCAGATTCTGCTGCTTCCCGATTATCCGGAGATCTCTCTCCGGCACCCTGCCTTTATTTTTTTTCGTGTGATTAACGGTTGAACGCGTTCTTGCCCGGATACTCCGCCGCGACACCGAGATCCGACTCGATGCGGAGCAGCTGGTTGTACTTCGCGACACGCTCGGAACGGCTCGGTGCACCGGTCTTAATCTGACGCGTGTTCAGCGCGACCGCGAGATCGGCAATCGTCGTATCCTCGGTCTCACCGGAACGGTGGGAGGTAATCGCCGTGTAGCCCGCCTTGTGCGCCATCTTGATCGCCTCGAGGGTCTCGGAGACCGAACCGATCTGATTGAGCTTAATCAGAATCGAGTTGCCGCAGCCAAGCTCAATGCCCTTCTTGAGGCGCTTCGTGTTCGTGACAAAGAGATCGTCGCCGACCAGCTGAACCTTGTCGCCGAGCTCCTTCGTCATCTCTTTCCAGCCCTCCCAGTCCTCTTCGTCGAGGCCGTCCTCGATGGACCAGATCGGATACTTCTCAATGAGGCTCTTCCAGTGCGCAATGAGCTCCTTCGAGGTGAAGTCCTTGCCGGACTTCGGCTGGTGATAGAAGCCGATGCCCTTGTCGCTCTTCCACTCGGAGGAAGCCGCATCCATCGCGAGCACAAAGTCCTTGCCCGGCTCGTAGCCTGCGTCACGAACTGCCGCGAGGATGTGCTCAATCGTGTCCTCGTCATCCTTTAAGTTCGGTGCAAAACCGCCCTCATCGCCGACAGCCGTCGTATTGCCCTCGCTCTTCAGAATCTTCTGAAGGCTGTGGAACACCTCGGTGCACCAGCGGAGACCCTCGGAGAAGCTCGGTGCGCCGACCGGCATAATCATGAACTCCTGGGTGTCCACGGAGTTCGTCGCGTGTACGCCGCCGTTTAAGATGTTCATCATCGGCACCGGCAGGTTGTTGCCGTTTGCGCCGCCGAGGAAGCGATACAGCGGAATGCCGAGCGACTCGGCCGCTGCCTTTGCCGAAGCAATCGAAACCGCGAGAATCGCGTTTGCGCCGAGCTTCGACTTGTTCTCGGTGCCGTCTGCCGCGAGCATAGCGGCATCGACCGCGTAGACATTCTGCGGATCCAGACCGTGCAGCACGTCATTGATCACGGTGTTGATGTTCTCGACAGCCTTTCTCACGCCCTTGCCGCCGAAGCGGGACTTGTCGCCGTCGCGAAGCTCAATCGCCTCGAACTCACCGGTCGAAGCGCCGCTCGGTGCGGTGCCTCTGCCGACCGAACCGTCGGAAAGCGTGACCTCCGCCTCAACCGTCGGATTGCCGCGGGAGTCAATGATTTCTCTTCCGATTACCTTCTCAATAGAAAGATGTGTCAACATATTGGTTCCTCCACTTCTGAAATCTGTTAAAGAACTCTTGTCCGTACCAGTATAGCACGGAACCGTTTGTCCTGCCTCTTATTTTTCGTAGCGGTAAAAGCCCTCGCCCGCGTTGACGCCGGTCTTGCCCGCGTCGATTTTCGCCTTGAGACCCGCCGCAATCTTGCCGGCCGTACTCTCCGGATTTTTCGCCTCCGGATTCATCGAGACAATATTGTACGCCGTCTGCAGCCCCACAATGTCGAGAATCCGGAAGGGGCCGTAGGGCGAACCCGTGCCGAGCGTCCAGGTCTTATCGATGGTCTCCGGGTCGGCGACCTCATTGGCCCAGAGCGCCTCCGCGGCACTTAAGAAAGGCACGAGCATCGAGTTCAGAATATAGCCCGGCTGCTCCTTCTTGAGTTCCAGCGGAATCATGCCGATTTCCTTGGCAAATTCGACGACGCGGCCAAAGACCGCCTCCGAAGTGCCGCTGTGTCCCATAATCTCCGCCGTGTTGCTGCGCCAGATATTGTTCGCGAAGTGAAGTGCGAGATAATTTTCCGGATAGGGCAGCAAATCCGAGAACATGCTCGGAATCATCGTCGAGGAATTCGTCGCGACAATCGTCTTCTCGTCGAGGAAGGGCGCGAGCTTCGCATAAAACTCCCGCTTCGCCTCTCTGTCCTCCGCCATGCTCTCGATGATAAAGTCCGCCTCGCGGACACTCTCCGCAAGATCCAGCGAGAGCCGAATGTTCTGTTTCGCCGCTTCGACGGCCTTCTCAAGGCGCGCGAGATCCTCCGCGCTCTTGACCGCCGCCGCGTCGCCGAAACCGCGCGGCAAATCAAGCGGTTTGCCCGCGAGCATCGCCTCGCCGACCCGCGCGAGTTCCGCGCGATACACATTGTAAAGACGCGCGAGCTTCGGCTCCGTTCTGCCGATCGAGCCCTCGCTCCGGAGCCATATCGTCACCGGGAAGCCCTTAAACGCCGTCTGAAACGCAATCTGCGCGCCGAGCACGCCGCCGCCCGCCACCAATACATGCCGAAATTCCATATCCACCTCCGATTTCTCCGAGACCTTGTACATTTATCGATACAAAAAGAGCATACCACGCCCCGGAAGCCGCGCGCAAGCTCAGCCGTCAAAAAGCTCCGAAAAGTCGTGCCGGTTCGCTAGCTCCTCCGCCGAGACCTCAAGGTAGATGTCGAGCGCCGGACTCTCCTGCGAAGCGGTCAGAATGCCCGCCTTCATGAGCTCAAGCACCGCGAGAAACGTGACCACGAGAAGCAGCTTGCTGCGCCGCTTTTCGAGTAAGTCCCGAAACGAAAAACTCTCGTGCGCGCGCGCATAGCTCATGACCGCTTCAATCTGCATCTTCAGACTGATGGGCTCGCGCTTGATGGTCCCGAAGCGACTCCGCTCCGGATCGATCCGGTCTTCGCGCTGGCGCATGACTTCCTGAAACACAAACTGAAGACGCGTGAGCGTCACATCCTGAAAGAGCTCGTCGAGATCCACAGGTTGTGTCCACTCCGCAACCTCTTTCGGCAGCGCGGGTTCGCGGAAAAAGACCTTGTAGGCGTCGAATTCGCGATCGGCGAGTTCCTCCGCCATGAGCTTGTACTTCTTGTGCTCCAGGAGGCGATTCACAAGTTCCGCTCTCGGATCCACCTCTTCGCCGGTCTCCTGATCCACCTCGCGCGGCAGGAGCATGCGCGCCTTGATGTCGAGCAGGGTCGCCGCCATCAGAAGGAACTCCGAGAGCTGATCGAGATCCTCTCTCTCCATGCCGGAGAGATACGCCATATACTGCTCCGTAATCTCGGCAATCGGAATGTCATAGATATTTACCTTGTTTTTCTCAATCAGCTTTAAGAGCAGGTCCAGAGGCCCCTCATACTTTTCAAGCCGAAGAGAAAGCGCTTCTTCCGCCATCTTAAACTCCTTCTTTGAGATCCAGTACCATGAGCTCCGGCAGATTCAAAAAGCGCAGGTTAATGCTGTGTGTTCCGATGCCGGGACTGAGGAGCATTGCGTGCCGCCCGCGGTAAAAGAGCCCGCTTGCCGGTCGCCGGAAAAACTCCGCCTGCGGTGTCATGAGGCCTATGTTACCGGGCAAGCGTATGGTTCCGCCGTGCCAATGTCCCGATAAGCTAAGGTCCGCCCCCCAGCGCGCATAGGCATCGAAAAAAGCAGGGCTGTGCGCAAACAGAAGCTGAAAGCGCTCCGCGTTTGCCTCACCCAAATGTGCGCGGAGGTAGTCGACCTCCATCTCGTCGTGCGGCGCTCTTTTATAATAGTTCTCGGTGATGTGCAGTCCGGAGAGCGCAAGATCCTCGCCGAGCAGCACCGTCTCATCGCTCAGATAGCGCACCCCCTGCGATTCCAGTCCCGCCTGTAATTCATCGAAGAGATCTCCGTAGCGACCGCGATCGCGGTCCAGTCTTGCCTCGTGATTGCCTTCGCCGTAGAAAACCGGCGCCAGCTTTACCAGGCGCTCGGTGAGTGCCAGGGTCGCCTCGATGGAAGCGCCGTACTTTGCGGTCACCA
>ERZ772999.1873-NODE-1873-length-11910-cov-2.706959_pt1 | contig 11910 bp, 8 predicted proteins | sample MGYA00511467_ERZ772999 | MGnify/ENA primary metagenome ERZ772999 (study PRJEB29015, sample SAMEA2738064) | human oral metagenome | biome: human oral; feature: human-associated habitat; material: saliva | place: China | collected 2218 ...
AAAAGCCACAAGGAAAACAAACTCTACAAATTCAGCTTGCAAACGACAACCAATTGGAAGAGGTTGTGGTAGAAGCACACGCACCACAACATGGAACTACCGAAGAAATAAAGGTTGAAGCTACTAAGCGAAACCCGTCTGTTTCGGGCAATGCAGTGGAAGAAATATTGCAAACACAGGCAGGAGTGTCTACCCATTCCGAACTTTCGTCGCAGTATAATGTGCGAGGTGGAACGTTCGATGAGAACTCTGTATATATAAATAATGTGGAAGTGTATCGCCCCTTCTTGGTTCGGAGCGGACAACAAGAGGGTCTTTCTGTTATAAATGCCGACCTTGTAGACCGTGTTGGCTTCTCTACGGGAGGCTTCGAAGCTAAGTATGGCGACAAAATGAGCTCGGCTTTAGACATCACTTATAAGCGTCCTAAACGCACAGAAGGCTCTATTACAGCATCGATGTTAGGCGCAAGCGCATATTTTGGACTATCATCGAAGAAGCTTACATGGACTAACGGACTTCGATATAAAACAAATAGATACCTCTTGGGTACGTTAGAAACAAAGGGAGAGTATAACCCTTCGTTCTTAGACTACCAAACTTATCTGTCGTGGCAACCATCTAAACGGTGGCAAATAGACTTTATTGGGAACATATCGGATAACAACTACAACTTCGAACCCGAAGACAGAGAAACCAAATTTGGTACACTAAAGAATGTAAAGTCGTTTAAAGTATACTTCGATGGTAAGGAAAAAGACCTCTTCCGCACCTTCTTCGGCTCGCTAAACATTACCCGACACCTATCCAAACACACAGACGTGTCGCTAATAGCATCGGCTTTCTCTACCAAAGAACAACAACGATACGACATTCAGGGGCAATATTGGCTCACACAAACCGAAACTTCGGAGAACTTAGGGGTGGGAACCTACATGCAACACTCACGCGACTATCTGAAAGCAGACGTTAAAAGTATTAAATTAATGCTGTTGCACCGTGCAGGAAACCACAAAATAGAAGGCGCTTTCACCTATAAGATGGAGAAAATAAAGGAAAATTCTGCCGAATATGAGTATCGCGACTCTGCCGGATACAACATTCCGCACAACGGAGAAACACTCGATATGATTTATTCGCTACGAGCTCGCAACACATTAAACGCAAAACGCATTGAAACATACGTGCAAGATACATGGAATTTTAAAACCAACGACTCTATACCAACACTGTTTAGGCTGAACTATGGTGTGCGTTACGCCTACTGGAACTTTAACGGAGAGAGTATTGTTTCGCCTCGTGCATCGCTCAATATCACACCCGGCTGGAACAGGAACCTATCGTTCCGTGTGGCAGCAGGACTATACTATCAGGCACCATTCTATAAAGAACTGCGCGATACTGCCACCGTGAATGGCGTAATATATGCCTCGCTGAACAAAAAAACACGTTCGCAACGGTCTATACACGCATTAGCGTCTATGAGCTACCGCTTTACAATGATGAACAGACCATTTAAATTCACTGCCGAAGCATACTATAAAGCCATATCACGACTGGTTCCTTACACGGTAGATAACGTTAAAGTAACCTATTTTGGCGACAAACAAACCTCCGGACACGCCACCGGACTCGACCTAAAACTATTCGGCGAGTTTGTACCAGGCGCCGATTCGTGGCTCACTTTAAGTGTTATGAACACCGCAATGAAGCTAAATGGCAAGAACGTACCCCTACCAACCGACCAGCGTTTTGCCCTTAACCTCTTCTTTACCGACTATTTTCCTGGCTCAACACGGTGGAGAATGTCGCTGAAACTGGCGTATGCAGACGGTCTTCCTTTCTCTGCACCACACCAAGAACTAAGTTCTAACTCGTTTAGAGCACCTGCTTACAAACGCGCCGACATAGGTATGAGCTACCGAATATTTGATAATAACGACGGCTCGCACCACTCTATATTCCGCAATGTGTGGGTAGGCGTAGACTGCTTGAACCTTTTTGGCATTAGCAACGTAAACTCTTACTACTGGATTACAGATATTTCGGGACAGCAATATGCCGTACCTAACTATCTAACAGGTAGACAAATAAACGCAAAACTATCGGTGGAATTCTAAAAAAAACATAGAAACAATAACATAATTTAACTGTTATAACTTGTAAGAATTACATAAAACGACTAACTTTGTAGCGTTATTTAACAACGAATATAAAGACAAAGACGTTATGAAAAAATATGAATGCGATACCTGCGGGTATGTTTACGACCCAGCAGTAGGCGATCCAGACGGTGGCATAGCACCAGGAACAGCCTTCGAAGATATCCCAGACGATTGGGTATGCCCACTATGCGGAGTTTCAAAAGAAGACTTCTCAGTAGTTGAAGAGTAATTTCTAAAAATTTTAAAGTTAATAAATTTATGGGAGGTACGTGGTTTTTTGCCACGTGCCTTTTTTGTTTTTTATAGTCATCTGCAGCGTTATAGCAGCCCGTTTGCATTGTTATCGTAATCCGTTTGAATTGTTTTAGCAATCTGTTTGAATTGTTTTAGCAATCCGTTTGAATTGTTTTAGCAATCTGTTTGCAACATTTTGGCAATTCGTTCGCAACATTTTGGCAGACCGTTCGCAGCGTAATGGCAAACCACAAGCAGCCGTAGGGGACCGATTTATCGCGCCCGCATATACGAAAATACCCACGAAATGGGGGACGGAAATGCGTATTCGATGAAATGAATGTATATATTCAATAATGTGAAAACACGTGTGTGGTGAAATGGATATGTGTATTTGATGATGTTAAGATGCGTGTGTGGTGAAATGGATATATGTATTTGATAATGTCAGGATACGGGCGCGATGAATCGGCCCCTACGCCTGGCGGAATGTTTCGTGGGTGTTTTCGGAGTGTTCGCACCCCATTTCGTAGGTGTTTCGTGTGTATTTCGTTGGTGTTCGCAACGTTTTGGCAATCCGTTCGCAGCGTAATGGCAAACCACAAGCAGCCGTAGGGGCCGATTTATCGTGCCCGCGTATATGAAAACACCCACAAAATGGGGGAAGAAAACACGTGTGTGGTGAAATGGATATATGTATTTGATAATGTTAAGATGCGTATTCGGTGAAATGGATATGTGTATTTGATAATGTCAGGATACGGGCGCGATGAATCGGCCCCTACGCCTGACGGAATGTTTCGTGGGTGTTTGCGGAGTGTTCGCCATGCATTTTGTGAGCGGACGTTGCATTATTAACAATCCGTTCAGAATGCCTTCACGGAACGTTCGCAACGTGTTAGTTATCTGTGTGTTACATATTCGCCGTGCAAAAGTATGGTTTTTGCGCCACAAAAGTATGGTTTTTGGCGTGCAAAAAGGGGGTTTTTACATTGCAAAAACCCACTTTTTGAAATGCAATATACTAAACAAAGAGCACGGAACAACGAAGTGTGGTATTATATATAAGGTGTACTGCCATCGCATTCTGATGCTGAATTTGGTAAAAACAAGGTGCAGTGGCATTATGGTTTGGTGTGCATTTTGGTTTTTAGATATGGCAAACACTTTGCAAAATGGGGTATAACGCAAAAGCGCCAGACCATCACAGTCTCGCGCTTTCGTTAGTTTAAACAGGCAAGATGCCCATTTTTAACTCAGCTTGATTTGTAGGTTCGCGCCTCTCGGCGTTCCCCTCAAAATCTCGCATCGTATGTTATCCTTTATTCAATCTAATTTTTTATTACCTTAAACTAATCCTATTACTTTGAACAATCTCTTTTGTTCTCCTTAAATAAAACAACTAAAAACCTAAATCTATTACTATTAACCTAAACAATCTAATAACCTTTTTGTCTTAATGACGATGCAAAGGTACGCAGGTTTGGCGATACTGAAAAATGTTTTGGCGTATTTTTTAAAATAAAACTGGTTTCTTGACGTGCGTCAATTATATAGTGTGTTCGCACACGTGTGTTTTTGTAATTTTGCCAAATATTGTTTTAGATTGCGGTGAATAGGGTATATGTGGGTAGAAACTAAAAAACAGATTGCTTGAACTGTGTGTACAGCATAGCAATCTGTTGTTGTTTGGTGTGTGCAACTATCTGTAATGCTTTTTTATGGCATATTACGATGGTTGCAACGGCAATGTTTTTTTACGCCTTCATATCAGGAACAGCGTGTTCGTTGTTATCTTCTTCTGTTTTTTTATCGTTGAGTTTCTCTTTTAAGAAGTCGAGCATTAGGCGTATTGCCCTATTGGTTGCGATGGCAAGATTAATGTCTCGTCCGAAGTTTTCGGTAATTTTGAATGTTCGAATGTCGTCTTTCGATCCATATCCAATCCATATTGTGCCCACAGGAATATCGGCAGTGCCACCTCCAGGTCCTGCAACTCCAGTTACGGCGATGGCAAAATCTACCTGTAAAGCATCAATAGCGCCACTCACCATCTGCTTTGCTACCTCTTCGCTAACGGCAGTATGTTCTTGCAAAGTGTCGGCAGAAACGCCCAATAGGTGCATTTTCACCTCGTCGGTATACGCCACAATACCCCCTTTAAAATAGTTAGAGGCACCTGGAATAGCAATAATGGTTTCGCTAATGCGTCCGCCTGTGCAGCTTTCTGCCGTACCAAGCGAATAGCCAGAGGCATAAATAAGGTCGCCAATTTGGCGCGATAATATCTTACTTTCAAATTCCATAGTCGTTAATATCTATTCAAATGTAACTTTACTAAAGGCAGGAAGGTCTATAGAAGCAAACTTTCCGTCTTTAAATTTAAATGTTCCCACACTGGCAATCATAGCCGCATTGTCGGTGGTATAGCTGAATTTTGGTATGTATATAGTCCATCCGAAGCGTGCAGCGTGGTCGTGAAAGGCGTTGCGCAACCCATTATTGGCAGACACTCCGCCTGCTACGGCAACGTGTTTAATGCCTGTGTCTTTAACAGCTTTACGCAATTTCTTCATTAAAATGTCTACAATGGTAAACTCTAAACTGGCTGCGAGGTCGTTTTTGTGGTGTTCTATGAAGTCAGGATCGGCTTTTATCCACTCGCGAAGGTTGTAAAGGAACGACGTTTTTAGGCCCGAGAACGAGTAATTGTAGCCTGGAACGTTTGGTTCGGCAAACTTATATGCTTTAGGATTGCCGTTTCTGGCGAGCTTATCTATGATTGGTCCGCCGGGATATCCTAATCCCATCACCTTAGAACACTTGTCTATGGCTTCGCCAGCGGCATCGTCTATGGTCTGTCCCAGTACTTCCATATCGTTATAAGCATTAACTTTAACTATTTGCGAGTTGCCTCCCGATACCAAAAGGCATATAAATGGGAATGGAGGTTGGCTATTATCGTCGTCGTTTTCCTTAATAAAGTGAGCCAAAACGTGTCCTTGCAAGTGGTTTACGTCTATTAGTGGTATGCCCAAAGCCCTTGCAAAGCCTTTGGCAAAGCTAACACCCACGAGCAAACTTCCCATTAAGCCCGGTCCGCGTGTAAAGGCAATGGCAGACAATTGTTCCTTTGTTATGCCGGCACGCTTAAGAGCTTGGTCTACAACAGGCACTATATTTTGTTGGTGTGCCCGTGAAGCCAGCTCTGGAACAACGCCTCCGTACGCCTTATGCACGTCTTGTGAGGCTGTAACATTACTAAGAATAACACCATTTCTCAGTACTGCTGCACTGGTATCGTCGCAGCTACTCTCTATGCCAAGTATATAAATATCCTCGTTTTTCTTCATTATTGTTTTCTTCTTGTGCTGTTTGCGCACCGTCTGTGTAGCCTTTTTATGTTGCTGTTTTGTGTTTTTGGCTTAGTGTGTAAGTATTTCTACCCCGTTATCGGTCATAACAAAGGTGTGTTCCCACTGTGCCGATGGTAGTTCATCGCCCGTTATTACTTCCCAGCCGTATGGGTCGTCGGCATCTATAAACACTTTCCATGTGCCTTGATTTATCATTGGTTCAATGGTGAAAACCATTCCTGGCACCAGCAGCATACCTGTTCCTTTGTGTCCATAGTGTAGAACTTCGGGCTCTTCGTGGAACTTTAAGCCTACGCCATGCCCACAAAGGTCGCGCACAACCCCATATCCGTACTTCTCGGCGTGCTTTTCTATGGCGTGTCCAATGTCTCCAACGAACGAGTAAGGCTTAGCTGCTGCAGCTCCAATGTCTAAGCATTCTTTTGCAACACGCACCAATTGTTCTTTCTCTGGAGTAGTTTTTCCAATAATAAACATACGACTTGCATCTGCAAAATAGCCATCAACAATGCACGTCATATCCACATTTATAATGTCGCCTTCCTGTAAAACGTCTTCTTTTTTGGGTATTCCGTGGCATACCACCTCGTTTATGCTGGTGCAAACACTCTTTGGATAGCCTTCGTAGTTAAGGCATGCAGGTGTGGCATTGTGTTCTTTGCAAAACGCCATACATATATCGTCTATCTCTTGTGTATTCATTCCGGCGTGAATAGCGTCTGCCACGGCGTCTAAGCAACCTGTGTTTACAACGCCAGCACGGCGTATTCCTTCTATTTGTTCGGGAGTTTTTATAAGGTTTCGAGTAGGTACAAGCTTTCCTTTCTTCTCGAATTCCATTATTTTTTTATCCATTTCGGTTGGCTCTTGCCCGGGTAGACAGTGCCACCTTCTCTTCTTAAACATCATTGTTACCGTTTTTAAACTTCATTGCAAAAGTACTATAATAAATGTAAATGGCAAAGGAATTAACTCATTTTTATCTCTTCTGCATCTTGATAGCCAACTACTTGTTTTGTTGAAATTATAGAAGGCTTTTTGCTTTCTCGGTGTATAGTTTTATGGAAAAATATGTATTGTTTTGCAATATAATACTTGATTTAAATCAATTAAATGCAAATAAATGAATAAAAACAGTGAATTATTTGTGGTTTTAAGTATTTATTACTATCTTTGCTACCATCTTAAAAGTAGAAAAAACGTTACTTCTAATAAGTAAGTTGTTATAAATTGTGTTTTAAAAACACTGTATACGATTTTTCTCAGGGGCAGTGATGCTCTTCAAATGTTTATATTTAAGTTTATTAAAGTTTTCTTCAGTTAAAGTTATAGATTAGGTAGAAGACGATTGATTCAGGATAACTTTTCTGTTATTAGCCACTTTTTTCTTCGCCATTTTGGTTCTTTTCCATTGCCTTTTTATGCTTTTAACTTCACCATATCCACTTTTTTCTTCGCCATCTTGGGTTGTATTCTCGTGCTGAATATGGCTTATACTTTTGTTGTATATAGCTTACATTTTTGCTATATATATAATGTGTCGTTTTGTTTTGTTAGTTTTTGTTTTACCATAACTTTTGTTTTCTGTTTCCATTATTATGCTTTCTAAATGCCATTTATATGTGGCTAAAATGTAAAACTTATGTAACTCTAATTTTATGGTATATTTGTTGAAAAGGGCAGACTATACTGATTGTTATCGCACACTATTTTAAAATTAGTTAAAGAGGTGGTTTTTTGCCGACAAACATTTTGTTTTTAAATGAAAATAGTGTACATTTACATTCGTTATCCTGAAACAATCTTATATTCCTTACTAGCTAATACCCTAATTTATATAATGTTTGCGGGCTGCGAAGTCCGCTTTTTTAATTTGTAAAGATACATTCAGCCATTATCGAATCATTTTTTTTACATATCCACCGCCCATTTGTGTGGCAGCAAAAAACATTCTGTGTTTTAGTATTACCGTATATGCTCTAAATTCAGAACCCCATTTTGGTATTTCAAAAAGGGGGTTTTTGCAATGTAAAAAGGGGGTTTTTGCACGCCAAAAACCATACTTTTGTGGCGCAAAAACCATACTTTTGCATAGCGAATATGTAACATACAGAGAATGAACACGTTGCGAACGTTCCGTGAAGGCATTTCAAACGGATTGCGAATGCGTTGCGAATACGTATATGCGGGCACGATAAATCGGTCCCCTACAGCTGCTGACGGTCTGCAATAATGCTGCGAACGAATTGCCAAAATGTTGCTGACGGTATGCCAATAATACAACGAACACACTGCGAAACGCCTTATTTTTACCACGTATACACAAAAAAACTCCTAAAACCTTTGGGTAAAAAAGGTTTTAGGAGATATTTCAAGACTAAAACAGCCTACAGATTAAGGCTCTTTTTTATAGCTTCTATCTTTTCGTAGGCACGTGCACGACAAGCTTTAAAGTCGGCTGCGGTTTGCATCTTGTCCTTTACTTCTATGTAGAACTTAATTTTAGGTTCTGTTCCCGATGGGCGAACGCTCACCTTTGTGCCGTCTGTGCAGAACCATTGTAGCACGTTGCTGCTTTCGGGCATTGTTATTTTTGTTTTCGTTCCGGTGGCATCGGTTGCTTCAAGAGCCTCGTAGTCTTTCCACAAACACACGGTGCTGCCTCCCAAATTGGTAGGTGGTGTGGTGCGGAAGTTGCGCATCATCTGCTGAATTTCGTCAGCTCCGCTCTTGCCCGGACGTTCTACGTTCACCGTATGTTCCTCGCTGAAGCCATATTCAAGGTATATATCCATTAGCAAATCGTAGAGAGTTTTGCCTTTATCCTTAGCATACGCACATATTTCTGCCAACAACGAACATGCACTAACGGCATCTTTGTCGCGCACAAAGTCTTCTGCAAGGAATCCATAGCTCTCTTCTCCGCCGCCAATATAGTTTTTTTGTCCTTCGGTAAGTGCTATTTCGTGTGCTATCCACTTAAATCCGGTGTAGCAATCGCGCATTTCTATGTGTTGTTTTTTGGCAATTTGTGCAATTACTTCGGTGGTTACAATGGTTTTAACAATATAGTCTTTAGGTGTCATTTTGCCTAAAGCCTGTCTGTTTGTTATGATATACCATAGGAAAATAAGGCAGGTTTGGTTTCCATTTATTAGAATCCATTCGCCGTTACTATCTTTACAAGCCATACCAACACGGTCGGCATCGGGGTCGGAAGCCATCAAAATATCGGCATCTAATGCCTTTGCGTCTCTCAAACCCAATGTTAATGCTTCGGCAATTTCGGGGTTTGGACGGTCTACTGTGGGGAAGTTTCCATCTTTTACCATTTGTTCCTTTACGCAATGCACGTTTGTGAATCCCCATTCTTGTAGCGAACGTGGTATAATAACTCGTCCGGCGCCGTGCAAAGGTGTGTAAACTATGCAGAGATTGTGCTGCCGTTTAATTACATCGGGGTCTATACAAACTGTTTTTACCATGCTTAGGTATGCCTTATCTACGTCTTCTCCAATTATTTCAATAAGGTTTTTGTTGCCCTTAAACTGCACATCTTCTATCTTAACTTGGTTCACCTGGTTGATAATTCCCTTATCGTGAGGAGCCAAAACCTGTGCGCCATCGTCCCAATATGCTTTGTATCCGTTGTATTCGCGTGGGTTGTGGCTTGCCGTAATGTTCACTCCGCCCTGCGCTTTAAAGTGTCTTATGGCGAAAGAACACTCTGGTGTGGGTCGCAAATCGTCGAAAAGATAAACCTTTATGCCGTTTGCAGAGAAGATGTTGGCTACTGTTTCGGCAAACAAACGAGAGTTGTTGCGACAGTCGTGGCACACTACTACCGATATTTGTTGCATGTTTTTGAAGCACATTTTTAGGTAGTTGGCAAAGCCTTGTGTAGCCATTCCAACGGTGTAGATGTTCATTCGGTTTGTGCCTGCGCCCATAATGCCACGCAAACCGCCTGTTCCAAACTCAAGATCTTTATAAAACGACTCTATAAGAGCATCTTTGTTGTCGCTGTTTAGCATGTTTTCAACTGCCTTTCGTGTATCTTCGTCGAAAGCAGGAGCAAGCCATTGTTGTGCCTTTTGCTCGCATTGGGCAATAAGTTCTTTGTTCTGCATAGTTACCTGATAGTTTTATTGAGGGGTGTTTTTACGTCCCTCGGACGTTATTACTATATAGTTTGGTTGCCCCCACCCCATTTTACATTTGCACAGAGGGGTGTGCTGAAGGGCATTAAACAGTGCAAATATACAGAAATAAATAGAATATATACCTTAAATATAGGATTATTTTTGTATTTTTGTGTCCGATTTTCAAAATTAAAACTAACATACAACAGAATGGAAATATATTTTCAAGGTGTAATTTTGGCGGTTTGCACCTTTTTTATAATAGGATTGCTACACCCCGTAGTAGTGAAATGGGAATTTTATTTTGGCACAAAAGGCTGGTGGCTATGGCTTGTGGGAGGCATAGTTTGCTGCGTTTCGGCTCTGTTTGTAGCAGATATATTCTGGTCGGCACTACTTGGCGTAACGGGAGCATCGCTTCTTTGGGGCATAGGAGAACTGTTTGAACAAGTGAAAAGGGTAGAAAAAGGGTGGTTCCCAATGAACCCTAAACGCAAAAACGCCTACAAAAAATAGCAAATGAAAGCCACTTTAATATTGGTGGGACGTACTAACAACGAACTGTTTGCACACGCAATAGCCGACTATGTGGGACGCATTGGACACTACATTCCATTTAAAATAGTTACCATTCCCGAACTAAAAAACACTAAAAAACTGTCTGAAGCACAACAAAAAATACGCGAGGGCGAAACAATTCTACGCGAAATACAAACAGCCGACACGGTTGTGCTGCTCGATGAGCACGGAAAAGAGTTTCGGTCGATAGACTATGCCGCATGGTTACAAAAGAAACAGAACACGGCAAAGCATCTTGTGTTTGTTATTGGTGGCGCATACGGCTTTTCGGAAGCTGTGTATAGCAGGGCAAACGAAAAGATTTCGCTTTCTAAAATGACGTTCTCGCACCAGATGGTACGCCTTATTTTCGTTGAACAACTATACCGCGCATGCAGCATTATACGGGGCGAACCGTATCACCACGAATAGTTTGACAATCCGTTTGCAACATTATGGTTATCCGTTAGCAGCCGTAGGGGTCCGATTTATCGCGCCCGCATATACGAAAACACCCACATAATGGCAAACGGATATGTGCGTGTGGTGAAATAAATATACAAATTCTGTAACAGAAATACACAGATTCGATAACAGAAAAACACAAATTTGACAACGAAAAAATACGTGTGCGATGAAACGAATACACGTATTTGATGATGTGAAAATACGGATTTGGCAAAGGAAAAATACGGGCACGATGAATCGGCCCCTACGCCTGGCGGTGTGTAAGTTGGGTGTTTTGGGGTGTTCGTTGATATTTTGCGGGGTGTAAGTTGGGTGTTTTCGTGGGTGAATGTGGATATTCACGGAATGTTTGCAACGTGTTCATTCTGTGTACGTTACATATTCGCAGAACAAAAGCATGGTTTTTGCAATGCAAAAGTATGGTTTTTGGCGTGCAAAAAGGGGGTTTTTGCATTGCAAAAGTATGGTTTTTGTTTTTTGAATGTTATGTTGTTGCAAATTGGTCGCACGCATTTCGTGGTTGAATGTGGATATTTTGCGGAGTGTTTGCCATATTATTCCAATTCGCCAGCCGCGTTATTAGCAGACCGTTAGCAGCCGTATGGGACCGATTTATCGCGCCCGCATATCCGTATATATCCACAAAATGGGGAACAGAAAAGTGTGTGGTGATTTGAATATACGTATTTTAAGATGTGGACATCCGTTTGCGATGAAACGAATATACGTATTTAATAATGGGAAAATACGGATTTGGCAATGTAAGGATACGGGCACGATGAATCGGCCCCTACGCCTTGCGGAGTGTAAGTTGGGTGTTTTCATGAGTGTTCGTTGGGAATTTCGTGGTTGAACGTAGATATTTTGCGGAGTGTTTGCCACATTATTCCAATTCGGCAGCAGCGTTATTAGCAGACCGTTAGCAGCTGTAGGGGCCGATTTATCGCGCCCGCATATACGTATACA
>ERZ772999.1876-NODE-1876-length-11889-cov-7.956397_pt1 | contig 11889 bp, 11 predicted proteins | sample MGYA00511467_ERZ772999 | MGnify/ENA primary metagenome ERZ772999 (study PRJEB29015, sample SAMEA2738064) | human oral metagenome | biome: human oral; feature: human-associated habitat; material: saliva | place: China | collected 2218 ...
GATTTATAGTAAATCATAAAAAAGTTTTAAGATTAACGAGAAAACTAGGTGTATTATCATTTGTAAGACCTACTAGAAAATACAACTCTTATAAAGGAGAAATTGGTAAAATCGCAGATAATATAATAGATAGAGATTTTTTTGCCCCAGAACCATTAAAGAAATGTTATACAGATGTAACTGAATTCAAAGTTGGAGAGGACAAGGTTTATTTAGCACCTATAATTGATGGATATAATGCGGAGATAATAGCGTATAATGTTTCATTTTCACCTAACATGGTACAACAACATGAATTGTTATCGCAACTTCAAAATGAAAGATACGATGGTATGATACTACATAGTGATCAAGGTTGGCAATATCAACATATTGAATATAGACAATTCCTTAAAGTAAAAGGAATTACACAATCAATGTCTAGAAAAGGAACATCGGCAGATAATGCATTTATGGAATCCTTCTTTGGAGTTTTAAAATCTGAGATGTATTACGGATTCGAAGATACTTTTAAGAATAAATATGAATTAAAAGAAGCCATTATAGATTATATAAAGTATTATAATGAAGAGAGAATAAAATTGAACTTAGGTGGATTCAGTCCTGTAACTTACAGAAGAATGAATAGAAACTAATATAAATAAAAAGAAACTTTCATTCCCCTTTACAGTTTAGATTTTCCTCCTATTTAGTCAAGGACAAGGGCTACGCCTTTTAAAAAATCCTTGACTAAATAGTTCAAAAAATCTAAAAATAACTGTAAGGAATGAAAGTCACTAAAAGTAATAAAATTTACCGACTTTAAAGTTTAAAACACTAAACAAAAATAACTTAATATTTTGTTCAATTTTTTGGGTGCAGTACCAAACTTAATGAGATGATTTCTTTTTTATATTTTCGGTATTTGGATTTTTTGTCCAGCTGCAATATTATTATTACTAATATTGTTAGCTTCTTTTATTTTTTCTACACCAGTTTGAGCATTTACTTCTCCGTACGCTTTAGAAGCAATTACAAATAATGAATCTCCAGATTTTACTACATAATCTTGACCAGCTACGGGAGTTGTGCTCACAACACCTGTAGAATCATTTTTTTCTGTACTATTATCATTATTATTGTTTGTTGACTCTTTTTTAGATGTAGTCCCTTCGGTAACCTTCGAATCATTAGCTTTTGGTATATTGTTATTACTTTCCGCTTTTGTTTCTTCAGGTACTTTAGCAGTTTGTTCGGTAGTTTGGACTACTTTATCTTTTGATTTACCACCAAGAGAATTTCCTAAAGTAGTTACCCCTACAAGAATAAGTGGAGCTAATATTATAAATATAACAACCAAAACTGTATTCTTTATAGTATTATTTTTCATAATATGACCCCTTCAATTATTTTACTTCTTCAAAGTAATCGTGGTAATAACCACCTATTTTTCCACTGTTATCTACTACAAATATATATTCTTCTGTTTCATTTACTACTTCGTATTCTTTTCCAACAGTCAACATATTACTAACAGTAAATTTTTCAGCATCTGTATGTTTTACAATAACTTTTTTAGACATTGTTCTACCTCCTTACTATTACATTTTTATTTTATTACAATATAACTATTTTTTCAATTGTTTTTTATTTGCTACAGTAGAAACTATTACAAACACCACAAATGAAATTAACAATGATATTACAACAGGTTCTATAAATTTAATTACATATACAGTTTTTACTAATATATAACTAATTAATCCTACTACTATCGAACTTAATGCTCCATATTTTTCAGCTTTCTTCCAATATAATCCTAATAATATAGGCCATAAGAATGTTGCTTCTAAACCTCCAAAAGCAAATAAGTTAACATTTACTATTAAACTTGGTGGTCTCATACTTAATAACATAATCAATAAGATTACTAATATATTTACTCCATATACAAAGATCGGTATTTTTTTACCAGTAATTTTTTCTTTAACTACTTTACTATTAAATAGTAAATCTTTAACTAATGCAGACGAAATTAATAAGAACTGTGCATTTACAGTAGTTATTATCGCTGCCATAGGTGCTGCAAGTACTAACGCGGCTAAATACCATGGTAAGACTTTTAATGTTATTATTGGAATTACTGAATCATAGTCTTTAATATCTGGGAAAACTCCTCTTGCCATAACTCCTATTAAATGAACTCCAAACATTACTATAAATATTACTATTGATCCTACAATAATAGACTGTTTTAAACTTCGTTTATTTTTATATAACATTGAATTAATAGCAATTTGAGGAATACCAATTACCCCAACTCCTACTAATACCCAAAACGAACTTACATAACTTGGTGTTAAACTTCCTGTTGCACCGAAAGGTGTTATTATTTTCTCATTAATATTAATCAAGTTAGTAGTTATTTGACCAATACCACCACCATAATTAATTACTGCAAATAGTAAAATTATTGTTGAGAATATCATTATTAAACCTTGAATCATATCAGTGATTAAAATATTCTTCAATCCACCAAATACTACACAAAATATAATTATTACTGATATAAGGACAATGCCTGTCTTATACTCAATCCCCATGAAAGCAGCTAATAATTTAGCTCCTCCTACCCATTGAGCACTCATAGCAGCAATTAAAAATACTATCATAGCTAGAGTAGAAATAAATGCAACTAGTTTTGATTCATATCTATTTCTTAAGTAATCACTTATTGTAATTGCATTAATTTTTTGAGCAGCATTTTTAAATTTCTTAGCTAAAACTAATAATACAAAATAACCTGTTACAACTTGGATTACAGCAAGTAATACCCAACCATAACCAAGTTTATAGGCTACTCCAGGACCTCCAAGAAATGTTGATGCTGATCCATACGTAGACATTAGTGTAATCGCAAGTACTATTCCACTTACTCTTCTATCAGCTAAATAATACTTTTCAAAAAATCCACCATGATGTTCTGTTTTACTTATACGATTCATCATTAACGGTAGTAAAATTATCGCTAAGAATATTGTTGCAAATAAAACTAATATTTTATAATCTAAAGTATTCGACATTATTTTTCCTCCTCTTTTATCTCATCATTTAGTAAAAGATTCGTAGAAATAATAACTAATATTATTATTAAAATACTAACTACTATAGAACTATAAAAAAACCATTCAGGTAATCCTAAAATATACTTGTATGATTTTACATTGTTAACATCGAATCTAACATATGCAAAATAATACCATAAGGCAAAATGAATTATTGCGATGACTACCGCAACTATCCCTTCTTTATTTCTTAATTTATTCATTTGTCTTTCCTAATATCCTCATTATTAAATTATAAATATTTATATAATAAACTTTCATAAAGTCTACTACTAAGCTACCAAGTAGTAATCCAGCGGTAACATCACTTATAAAATGTGCACCTAATATCATTCTTGAAATAGGTATGGCAATTATTGCAAAAGTAGCAATTACTTTTAAAATATCTTTTTTATTTATTACAAATAATAATGCTAAGAAAAATAATGCTACAAATGTAGAATGTCCACTCGGAAAACTAAAACCATCGTGAATCTCTGGAAGAGGTCTCACCCTTTGGATGCTATATTTTAATGCTGATAGGAAGAATCCACCTAAACCTGCACTAAAGAATATAAACACAGCTTTTTTAAACTCTTTAATCCATACTAAAAATGCTGATAAAAGAATCATTATTAATAATAATAGTTTATCATTAAAAACTAAAGAGATTACTTTAGCGATTAGAGCTAGTCCTTTAATTTCAACTAAATCAGCAATTGTTCGATCAAAATCATTATTTGGAAATTTAATCGCTACTACTAATAAGAAAATAAAGATTATTAGCTTTAAATAAAAGGTAATTTTTAAATTTTTCATATTATTTCTCACCTCCTATTTTTTCAATTATTTTGTTATAAAATTCACTAACATCATTAATAACGTGTTTTTCTTTTTTATAAACTTTCATTGAATTTTTATAACTGTCCAAATTATCATAGAAATCAAAAATCTGCTCAACAGGTAAAGTTGTAAAATCTTCTTCAGCTACAACTTTTGCAAAACCGTTCTTTTCAAAAAATCTTGCATTCTCAATTTGATCTCCTCTACTTTGGTTAGTTCCAAGAGGTACTAAAATTGGAGGTAAATCTAAAGCTAAAAATTCATATAAAGCGTTAGCTCCAGCTCTTGAAACAGCAAAATTTGTAATTTTCAGTACATCAAATAGTTCTTTAGCTAAAAATTCATATTGCTTATAACCCTCTTTTTCAACACTATCATTTAATAATCCTTTACCTACAAGATGTACTATTTGATACTTTTTAGTCAATTCATCTATATTGTTCCAAATATAATCATTCAATATTTTTGAACCTAGTGAACCACCCATAACAAGCATCACAGGTTTTTCTGATGTAAATCCAGTTAGCTTATAAGCCAGATTAGCATCACCAGTATAAATATCATCACGTACAATTGCGCCTATTAGACTAGTTTTCCCTTTAGGTAAAAACTTCTGTGTATCTTCAAAGGTTGTAAATATATGATTACAGAACTTAATATTGATTTTATTTGCAAGTCCTGGAGTTAAATCCGATTCATGTAACACAACTGGAATTTTAAGAAATCTAGCTGCAATACAAACTGGAACACTTACAAATCCACCTTTTGAAAATACAAAATTTGGTTTTTCTTTTCTCAATACTAGTAAAGAATCAACAATTCCTTTTAGTACTTTAAATGGATCAATAAAATTTTCCCAAGAAAAATATCTTCGTAATTTTCCTGAGCTAATTTTATAGTATTTAACTTCTGGAATTTTACCTATCATCTCATTTTCAATACCAGTTTTACTACCAATATAAGAGATTTCATATCCATTTTTTTTGAATTCTGGAATTAAAGCAACATTAACAGATACATGACCTGCTGAACCTCCTCCAGTAAACAGGATTTTTTTCACCTTTATCCTCTCTCTTTCGTCTTTTTTTCTAATCGTTCTTCAACATGTTTAGGTACAAATTTCGACAAATCTGCGCCAAAACCTGAAACACCTTTTACAATACTAGAGCTAATAAATGAATATTGTTTATTAGCCATCATATAAAATGTTTCAATATTTTCATCTAACGCTTTATTCATAAATGTTAATTGCATTTCATATTCAAAGTCAGATACAGCTCTTAAGCCCCTAACAATAACATTTGAACCTACTTGTTTTGCATAATTCACTAACAATCCTGAAAATGAATCAACTTTAACATTTGGAATTTCTTTTATTGTTTCATTTATCATCTCCACTCTCTCATCAAGTGAAAATAAATATTTTTTATCAGGATTCACCAAAATAGCTACTATTACTTCATCAAATAATTCAGCACTTCTTTTTATTATGTCAATATGCCCATAAGTAATAGGATCAAAACTACCTGGTACAATCGCTATTTTTCTTCTCATTTTATTTCTCCATATATTCAAAAATTACTATGTCTGTTATTCCATACTGTTTTTCTTTTATTATTTCGATGTTTTCATTTACAATGTTAATTTGTTCGGTATTACTTTTCTCACAAATAATCAAAGCTCCATCATTGCACAATTGATTATCGAAAATATTTTTCAAAGCATCGTCTATCAACCCTTTATCATAAGGGGGATCTAGAAAAATCATATCAAATTTTTCTTCTTTCTTTCCAAAAATTTTCAACGCACGCTTAAAATCATTTCTATATAAAGAATAATCTTCGGTACTAATTCTACATTTTTCTATATTGCTTTTAATAACTTTTATCGCATTATTACTACCATCAATAAAAGTGGCATGTTTAGCTCCACGACTTAATGCTTCAATTCCTAAACCACCTGTTCCACCAAAAAGATCCAGTACTTTACAATCATAGCAATCTATCATATTAAATAGGTTTTCTTTAATTTTGTCTGTTGTTGGTCTTGTATTCATACCCTCAACAGCATTTAATTTTATAGATTTATATTTTCCTGCTATAACTCTCATGTTTCCTCGCAATAAATATCTAATATACTATATTTATTAATGATATCTTTAAAATAAGGGAGAATATGGCTTTCGCTTCCCCCCCTTATTTTAATATTCTTATTTTGTTTTTAAATCTTTATCTAAATGTTCAAAACTTAAATGTAAATCTGACATTCCTGATAATTCGATTTTCTTTACGAATTTCTTTTTCTTAAGATCTGCGACAATACTTTCTATTCTAGTTTCATCGACATAGATGCATGCATATCTTCCTCTTTTAGAATAAGAAATAAAGTTCCCATATTTTTCTAATTTATTTAAGTCTTTAAAACTTTTAAAATAGACATATATTCCACGTCTTTCTTTTTCAAATAACTCCATAAATTTCTCCTAGAAATGAGCTGCTGCGTCTACGCGACCTTTCTCATCAATTTTAATTACTTTAACTTTAAGAGTGTCTCCAACTTTTACAACATCTTCAACTTTATTAACTCTTTCTTCAGCTAATTTAGAAATGTGAACTAGAGCATCAACTCCTGGGAATAATTCAACAAAAGCACCGAATTTTTCAATGCGTTTAACTTCAGCAAGGTAGATTTCCCCAACTTCTGCTTCACGAGTAATATTTTCGATAATTTCAATAGCTTTATTGATTCCTTCAATTTCAGGTGAAGAAATGAATACATCTCCATTTTGTTCGATATCAATTTTAACACCAGTTTTTTCAATGATTTCATTGATAACTTTACCACCTGATCCAATAACATCTTTAATTTTTTCAGGTTTAATTTTAATAATTTTAATTTTCGGTGCAAACGTTGAAACCTCTTGACGTGGTTCAGAGATAACACTATTCATGTGCTCTAGAATTTGTAATCTACCAACACGTGCTTGTTCTAGTGATTCTTTTAAGATTTGCTCACTTAGACCATCAATTTTAATATCCATTTGAAGAGCTGTTATACCTTCAGTTGTCCCAGCAACTTTAAAGTCCATATCTCCAAGGTGGTCTTCCATACCTTGAATATCAGTTAAAATAGTATAGTGTTCATCTTTTTTAACTAATCCCATTGCAATACCAGCTACTTGAGCTTTTATAGGAACCCCTGCTGCCATAAGAGCCATAGATCCAGAACAAATTGTAGCTTGCGAACTTGATCCGTTTGATTCTAAAATTTCTGATACAATACGGATTGTATATGGGAAGTCTTCTTTTGATGGAATTACTTGTGCTAATGCACGCTCACCCAATGCACCGTGACCAATTTCACGACGTCCTGGAGCACGACTAAATCCTACTTCACCAACTGAGAATGCTGGGAAATTATAGTGTAACATAAATCTCTTGTTCTCTTCTTGAGTTAAATCATCAATGATTTGTTCATCTGATAAGTTTCCTAATGTTACTACTCCTAAAGATTGAGTTTGTCCACGTGTGAATAATGCAGATCCATGTGTTCTTGGAAGTACGTCAACTCTTGAAGCTAAAGGTCTAATTTCTGTTAAAGCACGTCCATCAGGTCTAATTTTATCTTCAGTGATTTCACGACGAACTTCATCTTTAACAATTTTATCTAATGATAATTTAGCTTCTTTCACTATATCAAGTTCATCTTCATCTGTTGCTCTTTCTTCAAATACTTCAAGAACTTTTTCCTTAACAGCTGAAATAGCTTCATCACGTTCTTGTTTATCTTTAATAGCAATTGCTTCTTTCATTTGAGATAATGCCATTGAAAGAACTTCGTTATAAATTGTTTCGTCAATAACTTTTAACTCAACAGCCATTTTCTCTTGACCAATTTCATCAACGATTTGTTGTTGGAATGCAATTAGACGTTTGATTTCTTCATGTCCGAACATAATTGCATTTAACATAATTTCTTCAGACACTTCTTTCGCACCTGCTTCAACCATGTTAATCGCATCAATTGTTCCTGCTACTTTTAAGTCAACTGTAGAACGTTCCATTTGTTCAACAGTTGGGTTAATTATATATTCTCCATCAACATATCCAACTGTAACTCCTGCGATTGGCCCTTTAAATGGAATATTTGATACTGATAATGATAGAGAACTTCCTAGCATTGCTGCCATTACGGGATCACAATCATACTCTACTGATAATACAGTCGAAATTACTTGTACTTCATTTCTGAAACCATCTTCAAATAATGGTCTAATTGGTCTATCGATTAGACGTGCTGCTAGTGTTGCTTCAGTTCCTGGTCGTCCTTCTCTACGTAAGAATCCTCCTGGAATTTTCCCTACTGCATACATTTTTTCTTCATAGTTAACTGTTAACGGGAAGAAATCAACATCTTTTGCTTCTTTTGAAGCTACTGCTGTTGTTAACACAACAGTATCTCCATATTTTACTACTACTGCTGCATTAGCTTGACGAGCCATTTCACCTAACTCAACAGTTAGTGTTTTTCCAGCCCATTGCGTTGTATAAACTTTTTTATCTTGAAACATGTTTATTTCCTTTCAATATTTTTCTTAAACTTTATATAAATCGACTACTTTATTATATCACGAATACTAGTATTTACAAAGAAAAAAACGAAAACATAGTAGAAATAGCTTTGATTTCTCTACATTTTCGTTTATGATTTTTATCCTAATTGTATTTGATATAGTTTATATAAAACTAATATTATTAACAGCATAATAATAAACAATATAATATAAATTTTTTGTTTATTAGACATAATTACATGTTACCTTGAATCTCTTTTTCAAGTATGTTTCTTGTATGTTCACATACACGAGTAAAGTGTTGAATTAAGTCCATATAAACTACTCCTGCTGGGATTTCACAATCTCCATCTTTCATACGTTGAGTATGTTTTTTACGAGCAGCTTTCTCAAGTGCGTATATATTTTCACATGCTGCTAACGCTGCTCCTGCAAGAGCTATATTGTTTTCTTCTAATGACTTAATAGTTTTTAGAATAATATCATTACAAAGATTGAACATTTCTTGTACTTCTTCTTTTGCTCCATCAGAGAATTTCAATTTTTTTCTAATTTGATAATCTACTGATAGTACGATATCTCTAGCGTGGTCCCCGATTCTCTCAACATCACGAGTTCCATCTAATAATGTTGAAGCTATTAACCCTTCTTTAGGACTTAGTTTTTCCCTAAATAATAGAGTTAAGTAGTCTGTCATTTGCTCATCAAAATTATTTATTGCATCTTCATAAGTTTCACCTTTTTCACGTAATTGTTCATCACGATTCATAAAGTACTCTACTGCGTTATGTAAACTTTTCTTAGATAAAATTAACATTTCCACAAACTCTTTTTGAACTTGACCTAAAGCAACTGCTGGTGCGCTTGTAATAAGCGACTTGTCAAGATATTGTGTACTATATTTGATTTGCTCATCTTCACCTGGAATAATTTTTGTTACAATAACTACTAATAGACTAATGAATGGGAATTGTAATATTGTATTTAAAATATTAAATGTACCATGTGCTGATGCAATAGTCATTTTTGGTTCTAAACCTAGTGTTGTTTCTAAATATTGAATAAAAGCGCCATAAGGTACTAACGCTATTAAACAGATAATAGTACCGATAACGTTAAATAATACGTGTGATGCTGCTACACGTTTTGCAGCAATATTACTTCCAACCATAGCTAATGCAGCTGTTGTAATCGCTGTTCCGATATTATCTCCAAATAATACTGGTAATGCCCCTTGTAAACTTAAAGCACCATCTGCATACAGGTTTTGTAGAATCGCAATAGTCGCTGCAGATGATTGAATCAATACTGTTAAAAATGTACCTACTCCTACCCCTACTACCGCGCTATCATTAATATGCGTTAATATGTTTTGGAACCAAGCCATATCTCTCATAGGTCCCATTGCTGTAGACATCATTTTTAAGGCGTAAAAAATTCCCCCAAATCCAAAAATTACACGACCAATATTATTTACAACTTTAGCACGAGTAAAGAATAAAAATGCTGCTCCTAAGAATAATAAAGGTAGCGCATATTTAGATATATTAAATCCGATAATGAATGATGTTAATGTTGTTCCGATATTAGAACCCATAACAATAGCAATTGCTTGTTTCGTTTTTAATAATCCAGCTCCTACTAAACTTATAGTAATTACGATTGTTCCTGTACTTGACTGAATAAGTATCGTAACTATAATTCCGGCTAAGACAGCCATAAGTGGTTTAGATGTGTATTTATCTAAAACATATCGCATTTTCTCCCCGGCTATTAATTGAAGTCCGTCCCCCATGTATTTAATACTGAATAGGAATAAACCAAGACCTCCTAAAAAAGAAAATAAAATTTCTTGCCAAAGTGCTGACACTTTTTTGTCCTCCTAGTATATGTTGCGTGTATCATGTAACACACAAGTAAATTTTACCATATAAATTTTAAAAGTACAACAGAAATCTAAAATGAAGAATGTTAAAATATTATTTCAAATATTTTCATTAGTTATATATTACTCACACATTATAATATCAATATTTTATTAAAAATAAAAAGGGAGTGACTCGAAAATCGCAATTTTGGAAAAATCGATTTTGTCGAGTCACTCCTGCACAGCTTATTAGATATCTAAAAAGTTTTTATAAAGCGAATTTAGATATCAATAAACCACTGCGTCTATGAGTTTTCATGTAAACTATTTTTAAAATCTAGTACTTTTGGATCAGCCTCATTTTTTATATTTATCATTCCACCGATTTTTAATGCTTTAGAATCTTTTGCATGTGCTATTTCACTTGTTTTAACTACAGGTAAATGTTCAGGAATATATTCTTTTACAAGTTCAAATAGTTCCTCTACAGAAAATTCTTTTTCAATTTTTGTAAAAGTTCCTATTAATAATCCTGAAATTCTATCAAAAACTCCAATCTGCTTTAATCGTGAAAGATGAGTAATGAAACTCTCGTTTTTTTAATCAATTTTAATAAAATAAATATACTTTTATGTAAACTAAAAAGTTAATATACTATAAAACTCTAAAATCACATAAAATCAACTCTAAGAGCATATAAAGTGAAAATTTAAAATTCTATGATATAATTAAAGAATAAACTAATTTTATATAGGAGGAGTAAAGTATGAAAATTGCATGGATTGGAACTGGAGTAATGGGGAACAGTATGGCCGGTCATTTAATGGATGCTGGACATGAGCTTTTTGTTTTCAACAGAACAAAAAGTAAAACAGATAATTTAGTAAGTCGTGGGGCTACACTACTTAAAGAAGCAAAAGAAGCACCGCTATTTGCTGATGTAATCTTTACCATAGTTGGTTATCCTAAAGATGTCGAAGATGTATACTTAGGAGAAAACGGACTAATTAACACAGCTAAAAAAGGACAAGTATTTGTGGATATGACAACATCGTCTCCTACTTTAGCTAGAAGAATTACTAGTGAATTTGCGAAAGTAGGGGCCTATGCATTAGATCTTCCAGTAACTGGCGGGGATATAGGAGCAAGAAACGCAACATTATCAATTATGGCTGGTGGAGACAAAAAAATATATGAAGAAATTGTCCTACCACTTGTTGAAAAACTGGGGACGAATATTACGTATTTTGGAGAAGCTGGTAAAGGGCAGTATACAAAACTTGCCAATCAAATAGCTATCGCCACAACTATGGTTTCTGTTGCTGAAAGCTTAAAATTTGCAAAAGAAGTTGGTCTAGACTTAGAATCATTCTTTAAAACAGTATCAACAGGTTCTGGAGGAAGTTTCTCAATGACTTCATATGCTCCGCGTATCTTAAAAGGGGATTACGAACCAGGATCTTTTGTACATCATTTTATAAAAGATATGAAACTTGCTTTAGAAGAATGCGAAAAAATGAATA
>ERZ772999.1882-NODE-1882-length-11862-cov-3.889811_pt1 | contig 11862 bp, 8 predicted proteins | sample MGYA00511467_ERZ772999 | MGnify/ENA primary metagenome ERZ772999 (study PRJEB29015, sample SAMEA2738064) | human oral metagenome | biome: human oral; feature: human-associated habitat; material: saliva | place: China | collected 2218 ...
TTCTGAAAACTCACAATTTAAATCTAACGTCTTTACACTTATCTGATTACCACTCATCATGTATGTATTATTTGGTTGAATATCATTATCTGTCTGAGCATAAAGTAACATTCCCGATACATCTGAGTTTTCTTTTAACTGATATGATTTATTTTTGACATAAGTAAAAATCTGATAAAGATTATGTGAGTGTATCTTATGTGTATCATATCGTGTTTGGGTATTACTAGAATAATACTTAGCATCGATAATAAGTATCTTGTCATTGTAGGTAAGCATAATATCAGTTTTCATAATAGGAAGCATATAAACTTCATTACCATCAATGGCCCATTTTATTTCCGATGAACTAACTGATATCTGTGGGAAATGTCTACGGTAATACTCAAAAATAAATTTCTCATACAGATGATGCATTTGTTGTTCATCTATAAAATTCATTAATCGCTTAGAGCCATCAGAATTAGACTGTAATAAACCCTTAATAATCATATGACATATAGAAACTAGCATCTGATAGGATCGATTATTACGATTATAATGCATATTCCAATTAATCTTATTGACATCAAGAGAGCTTACGTCACTAAAATATACTAATAATCTACGAAGTTCCTTTTTTCGAGTTTTAGAAATATCTGATTGAATAAGTAATTCTAGGGTTGATTTGAGGATTCTATTCATATAGATATTTTCTGAAAAAATATCATAAGAGCAAACTAAGTGATTTTTATGTATACAATTAGTTTTTATAGATTCTGATAATTCGAAACGTCCACGAGGCGAGCATAAGGGTTCTATTCTCTCTAAATAGTCCTTTCCAATTCCACGCTTTATCTGAATAGAAACACCTTTAGCTAAAACTGAAGATAACATTTCTAATACATTATCAAACTGTTCCACTGATACGCGCTTATAGCCTTGTGGGTTTAATGCTCGAAAAGCATAAGATAACATATAGTAAATATTTCGAATAGGTATCACTTAATTGCGCTCCTTAAATTATTACTCCATTCATTTACCATATCAGCATCGTCAAACCAATACTCACTTAAGAGAGGAATTATCTCAAAGTCAACAATTCTCGTAAGTGATAATTCAAATTCATGCGTTTCAAATTTATCTAAATCACAAAAATAACTATGTCCTATACAAAAACCTGAGCCTAAACTTTCATCTGATTTAATAGCTAGATTAAGCTGCTTAATACATTCTATAAGTTTATCAAATTTATCATTATTGATGGATTTTTGATAAGACTTAAAGCCATCGGACTCAAAAGCTGGTTTAAGATTAAAGAATGCAAATCGTCTTCTTAATGCATAATCTAGCATAGCTAAGCTACGGTCTGCAGTATTCATCATACCAATAATATAAAGGTTCTCTGGAATCGAAAACTTCTCATCTGCATAAAGTAGTTGTAAAGCTACACCTCTCTTATCGCTTTCTAAAAGCATAAATAGTTCCCCAAATATTTTACTTAAATTGCCTCGGTTGATTTCATCAATAATAAAGAAATAGTCATTATCACTATCAACCTCAGCCCTTTTACAAAATTCATAAAATACGCCATGCTTAAGTTTAAAACCATTTTCAGAAGGACGAAATCCCATTATAAAGTCTTCATAGGAATAGCTTTGATGAAACTGTACCATCATGACACGATTAGGGTCTTTTACCCCCATCATAGAATAGGCAAGGCGTTTCGCAGCAAATGTCTTACCCACACCAGGTGCACCTTGCAATATAATATTTTTCTTACTTTTAACAAGTGATACAAGTGTATTATAACTGTCATCATCCATATATACAGAATCGAGGAATCGAGCCTTATTATATTCAGGGTAATTTGCTTCTAGTGTTTCAACATCATCCAACATATCACTATCAAAGAAGAGATTTAGCTGTTCAACATAATCTGTAAATGATGTAATATCAGTTAGCGTTTTCATCGCTGACTGTCTTGAGCATTCCCATTCTCCCCGATTAGTCCACTCAACTTTACGTATATTTTTAAATTCTTTTCGTTGAGGGTCATATATGTAATCAGATTTTACAACCCCTCTGCCGATAATTAGGTGCATACCATTCTTAGCGAATACAATATCACCCGGCTTCATTTCGTTAGCAAATTCCCAGGTTGCACATGCTGAATTAATATAGGCAACAGAGGGATCATAGCACTGTTTCATTTTTTGCTTCATTTCACCTTTGCTATTATAATCACGCAAATCACCTAACGCGTCCCAGCCTATAGCCATAATATTGTTATCGTAACATTCGTCCCAAATTCTAGCACGTTCACCAGGAGAGTAAATCCAGTAACGTATTGTTTCTATATCATCATCAGCTAAAGCAGTCCCTTTTGCTTTAGTCTTTCTTTGTCTTTCATCATCACGTTTCTGACGATTAACTTCCTCTGAATATCTCCAAGCCTCAAAACTCAATTCCATAAAATTTCTAAGTGTACACTGATCACTATCTAAAAAGGCACTTAATTTATTGACTATCTCAAAATATATAGATGATGAAATTTTATCTCCAACAATTGGAAGACTATTAACTAAATCATCCGGCATCTTTCCTGACTCATAAATGTACCACTTATTTCTCTGATCTAAATTTAGAAAATGAGTTGGTGCAATCCAGTATAACCCCATAGTAATCTTACTATTTCCATTGCCCTTCTTATTAATGGCTAAGTCAAAATACTGAGATAGAGTCCAAGCATTCTTTGAACTCGAATCATTAGCATACATAAGTGCAGATTCATAAAGCCCCCAAAGAGTATCTATATCGTCTTCATCTCGTTCATCGATAAAATAATAATAGGTAGCATTTTGATTATTTAATAATGGAATTCCATCAAATGATGTAGGTATAGGTGCTTTTATATCGAATAGATTAGCAACTGCAGAAATAATCTTATTTCGATTATCAACGGTCATAGAACTTTTATTAAATAAGCCAAAAATAGTGAACGGATCAATATCAACAAGGTGTTTATTCCGTTCTAAAGTTGGCATATCTATGCCTGTAAGCTCATAAATTTTCTCTACTTTTTCTATAAGAATCCCCCGATTATCCTTATATTGTAATAACGTATTAGCAAATTCCTTATAAAAATCTACCCAATCAAATTGATTAATATTATTCATAATATAGTCTCCCTGATTATATATTCCAAAATCTAAAACCAAAACAAAACTAGTACAACATAATTTATAGCTTTATCCCAATAGAATCCCCAATTTACATTTTTCAAAAGAAGAAATTAATATTTATCGTATCTTTCAACTTACTGTTATTAAGCATTAAGAGCTTTTACTCTCGAATATAAATTTAATAATTCTTGAATATCCATATCTAATAATGGTTCATACATAAAAGAGTTTAAATGTATATTTTCAGGAGTCATTATATTTACTTCATCTAGAATCTCAATAATTTCCTTCGATGCAAACTGTTTTACAACATTATATAGCTCTCTAGTTTGATTATTTGCATTATCAAGATAATTACAAAATTCATCAAATAATCCTATTTGTTCACTACGTCTTACTTTCCACGTAATTGGTTCTGGTCTATTTTTTAATACATTAAACATAAATTGCTCTGCTTTATGCCTAATAGCTATTGCTAACAATAGCTTATACTCCAAATCACAATCAACAGTAGTTACTTCATCAGCTTTTTTATATAATGCTTCACATACATTCCCCTCTAATTCTATATCTGATTCAAAGATATCTATATTCAAATATCTATTATATACATCTAATAAATCTTTAAAAATAATGGTATTTGTCTCTTGTTTTATATGAAGTAAACTTGTCAAAAATAAATAATCATTATTCTTAGAATAGTCTTTAATTGTATACTCAATTATATTTCTCACAAAGGGAATAAGTGCAAGGACATTGACTTGATTTGGTTGTTGCTTCCATATCATAAATGGTGCTTTTTTTTGATATTTTTCCTGAGTTAAAACTATTTTGTCTCCCTCTATATTAGTATATAACCTTGATGGTCCAAGCAGTGAGAGTCGACTAGATATGGTTCTATAAAAATCAAAATTATGAGAGAAAATTAACAAATAAAACTTATTATTTTGTGCAATTTCATATAAATACTCTATAATCGCATATTTATTTTTATAATCAAATGAATCTGCAATATCATCAATAATAAATACAATTTCACGATTAGTATTTTTTAGCTTTTCTATATCAAAGATTATATTTAAAAGGTATAATGCTCTTTTTTCGCCTTGACTAAGTACATCAATATTATCTAATCTACTTCTATCTAAACTGACACTTTTACCATTCTTTTTAAATGTAAACTCAATTTTAGGAATACTAGATCCTATTATTGTGCTTTTATAATTTTGAATAGACATCTTATATGGAAGAGTAAATCGTTCTTCAAAGATACGTAAAGCCTTACTCCATTGAGTATCTTCAAGATTAACTGTTCCTAGTTTATCTTCTAATAAATTATATTTACTTTCTAACTCTTGAAATATTGCTATATGTTTTTTTATATAAGAAATCCACAGCTGCGTCCTAAGAAAATCGAGTCTATCTATTTTAAGATATGGTATTATATGAGGATTATTTTCAATAATATCTCTCAAAACTATTCCCTTACTGTCATTCAATAGTTTCTCTATTTTTGTATAAGCATCTACTTTCTTTAGCTCTGATTCAATTTCATCAATCTTTCCTTTTAAATCATTAGAATTAGTAACTATATAATCTCCATCTAAAGTAATCTTATTCTCTTTTACAAAAAAATGATTGCTATCTAGTGCCTTATTAATATTTTTTAATTTACCTAATGTAAAATTACCTTTATCCAAAAAAGTGAAAGAGCTATAGATTTCCTCATAAGACTCGCAAAATTCTTCAATAGAATCTTGAAATACTTGATTTGATATTTTCTTTAAGACGGACTCATCAAATATATCCGCATATAAAATATCTTCTAAATCAATTTCCAAACCGTCTAATAAATTTCTTACATTATTTAAATTTAAAAGTAACCCGTCTTTTGTTAACCCTAAATCTTCTATTAATTTAAGCTCTAACTCATATAAAATCTTCCCTTGTAAGGTTCTAGAGATCTTAACACCCGAAGCTTTTTCTAGTTTCTTAAAGAATGATTCTTGTAAACTAATTAGCTCGGAAATATTAGTTTTTATCTCTTCATTAACTAATAAAGAACTTATACTATTTGATTCATAAGAGTTTTCAAAACTTTTTATTACGAATATAGAAGTTTCATCTAGTGCCCCTTGATCTGTAGTAATCTCAATATGACCTTCTTCATCAAATATTTCATCTTTGATTTCAGATTCCTTGCCATTCTGTAACATTTTAAAGGTTTTAGCAAAAGATGTCTTCATAAGCCCATTTCTTGCGTATATTGCGAATACATTTGTGTTTGAATCTTTAAAATTAAATTTATAATCTAATGTATTGATACCATAACAATTAGATAACTTACATTGTAAAAATTCCATATAACTTCCCCTTAATAGTTTATTAATTATTGCAATATATTGATTAATTTTTTTCTACTATGCTTCCATATTCGAATCTATAGTTCCCTGCTGAATCTGAGAAGCCTCAATATTACTGAAAAAATTATTAGTAAAATTATAAATATTAGGAGTCGATTTTGCCGTTTCAATCTCTGTTAGTGAAAATTCTATACCGTCCCCTACAATTCCTGCTGACTCTAAATCCAAAGCCCATGTTAATATCAAATTTTTAATAGTATCTAATATTTTATAAATAGAAGCACGAGATATAGCAACACCAAATCGCGTTGGTGGTCCCTCAAATATTTTAGAGAGCTCTTCATTTACATCAGCAGCCAACCCAATAATTAAAGGATTATCTCCTGAATCATACAATGCCTTTAACTCAGCAACCGGTTGCATTAAACGCCTTAATAGTAAACTAGCCTCTAATTCTGGAGGTACCATAGCTGATATCCAACCACTATAATAGTCAAGACCTCTTAAATCCCCCTTAACAACTCTATAATTAGGTACATCATCAATATTAGTATATCCATGAAGCTCTTGATATATTATTTTACTAAAGTCATCCAACCCCAATTTTTTCGATACTACATAAGCTTTTCTTAATAAAGACTCTATGGGCGCATCATCTCTTAAAGTTGCAATTATTAACTCTGAAATCAGACTCATATTATTCCCCACTAAATTAGATTGATAAAATGTAATATTCCTTCGCCGATAACGTTACCACTGGCACCAATTGCTATTGCCTGAAGTTTCTCTAAAACAGTCTGCTTAATAGATCTATCTTTAAAGTCATCATTTTTCAAATTTAAAAGTAACTCTTTGAAGGTCTTACTATTCATTTCCCCATATAGACTGTTAAACTCAGATTCAAACTCTAATATTTTATCAATAGCATCTTTATTAATTGTAGAGTCTATATTCGTAATCGTTTGAGATGAATTAGTTGTATTTTGTTGTATCTGAATTATAGCTCCTTTAATTTTTAAAGACTTATCATTCACGATTATTTTACCTCATAACTATACCCAACATAAGAAAAGTTCTATTTTACAAAATTAAACCCACTCTATTCTTAGACTAACGTTTGATATAATTTCATTAGTGCAGCTACGCATTCTTCTTCAGTCATTTGTAAATCAAATCCATATGCTTTCATAACAGCCTTATTATTTTCTCTATGTGCTTTTCGTAATTCACTAGGCATTGTTAATTCATCATATAAATCTGCAAAACTAGCATCAGGATACTTCTCTCGCGCTTTTAAAATTTCCTGTCCCGACCTAATTAATATAGTTCTATACTCTTCATCAAGCTCTGGCCATGGGAAATTATTAAAAACAATTTTTCCTGAATATCTATAATCACTTTTCAATCTTCCTCCAAAAGCACGCATCCACGCCATATGCACATTAGATGTTAATACAGCAAAATGGTATAGTTCAGCATCAGGCACAATTAAAACTAAATTAGTCGCTATTGTATTGGAATCTAAATAACCAATTGGAACATATCGTCTACGTTCAGAAGACACACTTGGAATAACTAAGTAATCTGTAACTGGTTGTCTAATATTAGTAAATAAATAAGGCATATCAGCCTTTTCTCTCGTCATTTTACTACTACTAGCTAATCGTAACGTTTTAACTGCTTCAAGACGTTTTATAATAGGTCTAATATTACGGTAAATACTGGGATTAACCTTTTCAAGCCATAAACAATAACGCTCTTTGTTATTTATAAACTCCGCTGCCCCTATGCAAGGGCGAATAACTGACTTTAAAATAGGATATTCAGCTTCTAATGAGTCTTTTTCTTCACGACTTAAAAGTAAGTTCCCCCCATCTGTAGGTTGGCTTCCTTTCATTATTTGTAGTGATATATTTAATGGTTTATTTCTAGACTCAATAAAGATATCCTCTGCATTTAGCAAATAAGCATTTATATTTTTACATGCTAACTTTGTACTACCCGTATATAAATATTTATCTATTCTAAGTTCCTTTGAAGCAAACCCAATAATAACACAATGTACGTTAGCTTGATTCTTTGTTTCACTACTCCATACGAAAGTCCTATAAGCAAATATTATTTGATTAAACTTCAAAATATCTTTCCATAATAAAGGAACTTGCTCACCTTGAGTAATACTATTTGTAGATACAAATGCACATTTAATATCTGTATTACAAATAAAATCGCTTGCAAGTTTGTACCAAATTGATACATAATCTAATTTACTTCGATTTTTAGATGTTTTAAAAACTAAATCCATATCCAATCGCTGAGAATCTGACATATAATTGGTTCCTACAAAGGGCGGATTTCCTATGATATAAGAGAGTCTTTCTTTAGAAACAATAGATTGCCATTCTATTTGAGCAGAATTTCCTTCAAAAATATTTGAATACGATTTTAACGGTAAAAAATCCATTTCCTTATGAATAATAGCTTCTGTCTCTTTAAACATTTGTGCTTCAGCTATCCAAATAGCTGTTTTAGCTACAGCGACAGCAAAATCATTGATTTCTATACCATAAAATTGTTGAATACTAACCTTAATAGGATTAAATTCCTCTTCATCAAAACCTAATACCCCTGTACCTGACGAGTCCGTAATAGTCTCTCTTAAAATATCATTCTCTAATCGACGTAATGATAAATATGATTCTGTTAAGAAGTTACCAGAACCCGCGGCAGGATCAAGAAACATTAGAGACGCCATTTTATCTTGTAAAGCCTTTAGTAGTTGGATTTTCTTCTTACTATCTTTTCTAGACATAGCCTCTTTAAAATCATTCCTAAACTCATCTAAAAATAGCGGATCGATTAACTTATGAATATTTTCAATACTAGTATAATGCATACCACCCTGACGTCTCTTTTCAGGATTTAACGTACTCTCAAATATAGCACCAAAGATTGTTGGAGAAATTTCACTCCAATCAAAATTACATGCATCCTCTAATATCAAATTAACCGCGCTTTCTGAAAACTGAGGAATTTCAACAGGGTCACTAAAAAGACTCCCATTCACATAAGGAAATTCTAATAAAGTCTCACTTTCATATGGATTTCTATTAGCCTCTTCTGTATCTAAAATACGGAATAAATCCATCAATGCATTTCTAACTTGATGGGGTTGAAAGTCTTGTAAATAATCATGAAATAAGCTCTTTTTACCAAATAGTCCAGAATCCTCTGCATATAAACAAAATACTAAGCGTACACATAACTTGTTAATATTATGTAAAATAGCGTCTTCTGTTAATAAAGGATTGACTTTATATTGCTCTAATAACGAATCATATAGTCGAGCAACAAGTTCACCTGCGCCTTTGGAAATTTCCATCTCACGTTCTATATGACTACTTTTAACATCAACTAAAAAATTAAGTCTATAAAATTCAGTTTCTAATTTATGTAATTCTATAATTTCAGCAGAATCATTAGGTCGTTCCATATCTAATACATGAAACTCTTTAAAATTACAACTTACAATCCATCGTGGACGTTCACTATAGGGTAATGCGGCCGCATAGCGTTTAGCCTGTTCCGCTGGAGTTAAAAGAGTTCCATCAGATTGTCTAATTGGTGCATTAAGATCTTTTCCTAAACTTTTCTGTTCAATCATAGTATGCGTAGCTGGAATCATAGCATCAATATAACTGGTATGTCCTAGTTGAACACGCTGCTCAAAACAGATAAAATCAGCAGGATTATTTATTCCATATACATTTTGAAGTAGTTCCATCCAAAATCGTTGTGTATCTTGCTTTTCATCCCCAATATTTTCCCATTTTTTAGCGAATTCTTTAGCTGCTTTCTCTTGTTGTTTTAATGTAAGTTGCATTTTATGCCCCCAAAGTCCCCTATACATATTGGCTATTAATATTAGAAAATCTAAGTTATATACTTTTATATTATCACATAAATAATAGTTCATCTAAAATACATTTATAAATATACTTATCAGTAATACAAGATTAATAAAATATTCTTTCCAACACCATTATTATCACTACCTAAAATATCGTTACTAAAAATGATTGAGAAAATATAATAAATATATTAATATAAATATATACTTACTTCATCTTACTTTCATCAAAAAGGAGGTTATCCCATGCGTTCTCTATTAAAAGTATTATTTTTAGCCTTAACACTTATAACCAGTATGTTTACTGTAAGTCATGCCAGTCTATACCCTGACTATCTCGGGGGAGATACAAACTTTGTACTTGTAGATGGACACATGGGGCGAGCTTGGTATATTGATAGAAGCTCATTAAATGTTCAGAAATATGCTCCCCCACAATATATAATCTCTGTAAACACAGCAGTCGTAGAAAATGCAGACAAAGGAAATATAACAATCTCAAATATTAAAAATCTAAGATTTTTCTATAACTCGGATTTAGGAAAAATGTATTATGATTCAACAGGAAATGATAGTTGGGTATATATTAAGCCAATTTCTCCATGGGCAAATTATGGTAGTATACGTCCAGCTGCAGAAATGGCATTTGCAATGGCATATCATATGAAATTTTATGATTTATATGATGATGACTTTTATATTCGAGGTATCTCCGATCACTAAAACTCAACTATATAGAAAAAGACTTCAGATAAATAATTTATCTGAAGTCTTTTCTTTTAGAAATTATAATGGCCTTTTTCTCTTACTACATTAAGAACGCTTTCAGCTATTGGAGAACTACTAGCCTTATTAGCATGACCTTTAGCAGTACCCTCATTTAATGTATAAAACCAAATGTATTGATCATGGAAAAAATGATATGTATCAGTATTAATAAGTTTTCCATTTGCAACTATTTTGACATCAGCACGGATATCTGCAGTTTTAAATCCAGTAATAGAATCCCTATCTACATAGTAATCAATATGCCTACCATTATCAGTACTAAGTACCCATACATCTTCAGCAGATACATTTTCAACAGTATTCGCAAATAAACTTACACTTAAAATACTTCCCAATAAAATAATTTTCCCTAATTTCATAACACAAACAACTCCCCATATAATAAAATGGTGCGCCTAGAGGGAATCGAACCCCCAACCTACAGTTTAGGAAACTGGCGCTCTGTCCGGTTGAGCTATAGACGCATGTATACTTTATTATATCGTTTTTAAATCTATCTATGCAAGAACTATGCTATAATACAGCTGTTGATAGTATTAAAGAGTTCTTATAAAAAGAGGTATGTGTAATGAAACTATGTAAACGATCGATTATTACCAGTTCACTATTAGCTGTATTAGCTATATCATCCGCTTACGGTGCCACACCGGTACAACCAACGGAAAGTACAGAGAGTCCAACTGTTACTATGGATTACTCCACTATTCCAGAGCTGAAAGCATCTGTAGAGAACGCAGCTCCAGCCATAGTACAGGCTTCAGTCAATGCGTCTAAGGGAAATCCCACTAAAGATAAACCTATCTACTCAACGGTAATTATGTCTGGTAACCGTGTTGTAGGTGTAAAAACCTATAAATCAAAAGAAGAACAAGAAAAGGCCATGTTAAAAGAACGCAAACGTCTAGACAAGGTCACTGCAGAGCGTCAAGCTAAACGGAAAAACGAAACTCGCGAGGATATGTTAAAGGGGTTAACACCAATACCATTCTATCCACCTGTTAGTGAAACACGCGAATTACAAAGCGAAATGTTCTCTCGACCATTTGGTAGGCAACTCGATTTGCGTTTGGTTGAGGCCTACACACAAGATTATGACAAGGCAAAACCAGGCGACATTTATGTCTATGCAGATTATGTAGACTACACATCTAAACAGCTATTGGGTGAAAAAGATGGTACTACTGCTATTTCGGCTATGATTCTTCGTACAATCATGAGAAAGGACGAAAATAAAACTTTCAGCATCGATGTAAATGCGTACTTTATAAATCCAACAACACATACCATTTCCATAAGTCGTTCTGAAGATACAAAGGGCATCGATATTAAGAAGAATGAAAGAGCTGAGGCTGTATTTAAACTACCGTCACACCAATTACAAGCCGGTGACCCACAATATGAAATCGCTAAGCTTATGTATCAAGACCTAACAAATAAAAAATTTGATGAGTAACAATTAAAAATGACAAATCCCCTCCTTACTATGTTCTACATAGCAAGGAGGGGATTTTTGTTAGTTTAAGAAAGTGCTTTAATTGTTTGTAATGTTAGGAGAGTATAATTTTTTATTTTACATCGCTAAAATCGATGTTCATGCCCAAGGCTTTAGCTACGCCTTCACCATAAGCTGGATCAC
>ERZ772999.1884-NODE-1884-length-11857-cov-6.030334_pt1 | contig 11857 bp, 10 predicted proteins | sample MGYA00511467_ERZ772999 | MGnify/ENA primary metagenome ERZ772999 (study PRJEB29015, sample SAMEA2738064) | human oral metagenome | biome: human oral; feature: human-associated habitat; material: saliva | place: China | collected 2218 ...
GAAGCGGACAAATGTTTTTGTATCGATATCAATTGTGCGTGACATATACTCCTTTGTTCGATTATATCATTGGTGTTTCAAGATATTGCCAAAAACTGGTTTGATTTGTGTCAAGAATACTAAAATTGTGGGATTTTAATTCTTCGCGAATTTGATCAGCTTTAGTGTAATCCTTGTTATTTTTTGCTTCGGCACGTTCAAGGATGAGATTTTGAATTTCGGCGGATGGTAGAACTAGACTATCGAAGAAACGAAGGCCGAATAATTCATCGACAAAACGCCAATCATCTAAGCTTAATTCGTTTTGGTCAATCTCGGCAAAAACTTCGGCAGAATTAAGATTTTGATTAATGATGGTGGTGAGTTTTTCTTGTAAGTCAGTAGGTTGGTAATCAGATTTTTGGATTTGTGTGAGAGGTGCTGTCTGATTTTCGATGGACGTAGTTTCTTGTAGGGTTTTCGCGAGGCGATTTAGCCAATGTAGGCGTCGATTTTTGGCAGCCGCAAGGCCTTCGAAAGTGAAATTTCGTTCGGATTGATAATGTCCTTGCAAAATCCAGAGCTTAAAGTCGAGTGGTGAGAAGCCGCGGTCTTTTAGATCTTGAATTGAATAAGTATTGCCAAGGGATTTGCTAATTTTTTGATTATCAATGGTGATGAAATTGGCGTGGAGCCAGTAATTAGCCATAGTTTTACCAAAAGCAGCTTCCGATTGGGCGATTTCATTGGTGTGATGAATCGGAATGTGATCGATGCCGCCGGCATGAATGTCGAGGGGCTCACCTAATTCAAAATGTGAGATGGTGGAGCATTCAAGATGCCAGCCTGGGTAGCCTTTTTTGCCTTGAAAATCCCACTGCATGGCATGATCTTCGCCAGGTTTAATAAATTTCCAGATAGCAAAATCAGAAACGTTGCGTTTTTCGGAATTAAAGTCGACGCGAGCGCCGGCGCGAAGATTATCGAGATCGAGTCTGGCAAAATCAGCATAGGTAGCAAATTTACTAGTATCAAAATAAATGCCATCGGAAGTTTCGTAGGTGTATCCACGCTCAATTAAAGTATTAATTACTTCAAGATCTTCCCGAATATAATCGGTGGCACGACAGAATTTGGTAGGTGGTAATAAATTTAGGGCATTAAAATCTTTAATGAAAGCTGTTTCGTAGAATTTGGCAATTTCCCAAACGGTTTTATTTTCACGTTTGGCGCCTTTTTCAAGTTTATCTTCCCCATCGTCGGCATCAGATGCGAGATGTCCGACATCGGTAATATTAATAATGCGGTGAGGGGTTAGGTGGTTGATCTTGAGAGTGCGGACTAACAAGTCCCAGTAAATATAGCTAGCAAAATTTCCAATGTGGGCAAAATTATAGACGGTAGGGCCGCAGGTGTAGATTTTGACATTTGCAGGATTTTGGGGAATGAACTCTTCGATTTGACGAGTCTTGGTATTGAATAGGTGAAGTTTGGTCATAGAGTTTCTCGATTAATTGGTTTCTTGGGACTTAAAAAGTAAATCATTACAACAGAAAACTAAATCACGCAGCACATCATCGTAGGTGGTATCGTAAGTGCGAAAACCAGCGGCAAAAGGATGACCGCCGCCACCAAAATAACCAGCGACCTTGTCGGCGATCGGTTTAGAGGTGCGAATTTTACCGGTAACTTTGCCATCTGGATAAGTTTTAATAGCGACAGCTACCTCTACACCTTCAACCATTTTCATTTCTTCTAGAATGAGAGCGTTTGGATTATATTCATCGGAAAATTCGGTAATATCAGACCAAGGAATATGAATGGTAGAAAGTTTATCGTCGAGGCTATATTCGATGCGCTTAATGAGGTCGGCCTTATAATCAAGAATACGGCGCGATTTCTTCATGTATTCTTTGCGATTTTCTTCGAGCTTATTGATGTCGGCGCCAAGTTCGGTAAGGTGGGCAGCGACGCGGAAAGTATCAGCGGTGACGCCAGCGGTGGTGAGGCCAAGAGTATCGGAAAGTAGACCTTGAAAAATATTTTCGGCGGCGGATTGATTGATTTTGATATTTTGATCAATGGCAATTTTGTAAATCAGATTAGTGCAAGATGGTAAATGTTCAATAACACTTTGATGTGGAAAGTCTAAATCATCGGCGGTTTCATGATGGTCGATGACGAAAATTGGTTTAGTGTAGAGAATATTACGGATAACCAAATCGTCAAGTAGCTTGCTAAGAAGAATCGTAGCGGCTGTGTCGACGATAATATAGCCGTCTGCATGGTAATCAAAATTTTGATCAATACGTTCCCAGCCAGAAAAATAGCGGAGATACTTTGGTACATTGACCGGGCAATAAAGTGAAATTTCCTTGTCTTCAAGGAGAGACTCGAGCGCTAAGCTGGAACCTAGTGAATCGCCGTCGGGATTTTCGGCTTGAATGACGCAGATTTTGCTTTTATTTTGGAGAAATTCTGAAAAATTTTGATACATTACCCTTTAATTTTATCATAGTCGGCGATTAGCTGGTTGGCGAAGTCGATAATCTCAGCTTTCTTGGTGGTGTATCCGACTGGTTTGCAGGTAAAAGATTCGGTATTTAAGAAATCTAAGGTATCTAGTTGATGGCGAATGGCGTGAATAAGTTTCGGAATGTTGATGTCAAATTCGGCGATCTCAGATTTAGTGATGGTCTTTTCGAAGAATTCACCCGGTTCGCCTGGTTTGACATTTTTATAGCTTGGAAGAACAAAAAGTAAGCTCATGGATTCGACCGTGTAATTTTTATAAGTTGGCGAAGTGGTGACGAGGTAGTAGTAGAAAAGCAGCTGAATGGTATAGATGAAAAGTTTTTTGTTATTTTTCCAGGTATCCTTTTCTTGCATACCAGTTGAGGTTTTGAAATCGTAGATGCGAATAGTTTTATTCTGTTCATCGATGGTGAGGTGGTCGATAGTACCGGTGATAGGGACGCCTTCAAAGGAAAGTTTTTCACGGCTAAATGAAACTTCGGCCTTAGCATGTTCGTCAAAGAGAATATCGTGGAAATATTCGATACTTTGAAGTAATTCGGTTTTACCAATGGTAATAAGATCTTCGATTTCACGCTCCGAAAGATCAAGATTTTTGGCAGTTTCAAGGTAATATTCGAGGGCCTGATCAGCGGTGATTTTTTGATTAGTAATCATCTCAAAACATTTGTGAATCAGATTACCCTTTTCAATATTCACCACATTTTCAATACTGCGTGGTGCGCCAATTAAACGATTGCGATAGAAATTGAGTGGACCGTTATATTCGAGATCTACGAAATTTGAAACATCGGTGGCGGAAAGCCAGATACTGTCGGCTTTAGTGTGAAGATATTTGAGCAAGTCGTCTTTTGGATCGAGATATTTGTCGAGCCAAGTAGATTTTAGATGTTGCAATTCGGTAATTTCAGAATTATCGGACGGGTGCTGGAAGATTTCAGGCGCTTCTAGTAATGGAGAGGTTTTGATAATTTTTTCCTCATTGATTTCCATCATCATGCCAAGTGGCTTAGTGGTGCTTTGATTATGGTTAGTAGTGGCGCTAGTCATAGTGAGGGATTTGGCGGCGCGAGTCATGGCCACAAAGAGGAGACGTAGATTACATCCTTCACTTTCGGTAGCTCCATTAACAAAAGTCAAATTAAAAGGTGGTTTAATTCCCTGTGATCCACGGTTTTGATTCCAATGAGCATCCGAAAGATCAAGGAGAAAGACGTGTTTAAATTCAAGACCTTTAGATTTATGGGCGGAGATTAGAGTAATAGCGTTTTGATCATCGGAAAAAATTGCAGATTTTTGAATAGTGGCATTGGCGGCTTGATATTTATCGAGAAAATCGATGTAGTCGGCAAGCTTTGGGTGTTCAGTCTTGGTAAAATTGTAAAATTCCTCTTTCAAAGTGGCGAGATTTTGGTAAAAATCTACCATCTGGCGAACTTCCTTGGAGGTTAGTTGTTTAGCTAGAGTTTCCGGATTTTCATAATCGAGATTTGGTAAAAATGGTGAAATATAGAGCGATTTTTCGGAGGAGTCGGTAGATTCTGAATTGGTTTCGAATGGATCGATGATGGCGGAATCAGGATTGGAATCTGGCATCTCAGGAGACTCGGAGTTTACTTTTTGAGTTTCAAGATCAAAATAAACTGGTTTTAAATTGATGAGGAAATTTATCATATCTTCGACAGACGAAGTGAGAGATTTTTTGGCAAGTTCGGCGAGAAATTTAGCAAAATTTTGGACGGCGGGAAGTTTTTGGTAGCCGAGTAGATAATCGAGAAAATGACGATGATCGTGATATCCAGTGTGAACTAGTTGGACAAAATCAAGTGGGTTAAGTCCGAGATAGTCGGAGCTCATAATATCCGCAAGCAAATCAAGGGGGTCTTGTCCAGATGCGAGCTGATGAATGACGCGAAGTAGGTCATGAAGTTCTTTGATTTTGGCATCTTCAAGAATATTTTCCTTTCGTTCATAAGTGACATTAATCTTGTCGTATTTGCGAAGATACGGCAGTATCGCCTTTAAGACATCGTGTTTTCGAGCGATTATGGCAATATTTTTTTGTTCTTCCCCACTTTGAATAAGATTATGGATGGCTTCAGCGACCCACTGATATTCGGAAATAATGTCATCGAAATGATGGCGAGAAATGCGAGTATTCGGATGGTTAATTGGTTGAAGCGCCTGATCATCACTAGTGATTTTTGATAATTCTGAGTTTCTGGCGGCATGAAGATTTTTAGTAAAGTCACCGGAAGTTTCACCCAGGCTGGTTAGGACGGACTCGGATTTAATGAAACTATCAGGGATTTGGTCGGCAATTTTACGTGACAAAGCCAGGATTTCACTGGTTGAACGATAATTATTTTTAAGAATGATAATCTTGGCGTGATAATGCTGATAAAAATCGACTAGGTTAGAAGAAAGTGCGCCTTGAAATTCGTAAATGGTCTGGTCGTCATCACCTACGGCCATAATCTCTGGTTTATCGTAGTCGGTGATGAGTTGGATTAAACGAACTTGCGCCGGGTTGGAATCTTGAAACTCATCAAGCATGATATATTGAAATTGCTCAGCCATCATGGCCTTAAAATTTGCATCAGTTTCTAGATGCTTGATTGCTTCAAGAATCATATCGGCATAGTCAATCAGGCGATTATCGGCGAGATAGGTTTGGTATTTTTGACAAAAATCTAGAATGGTAGAAAATTTAACAATGTCGTTAGTTTGTTTATAATAACAAACTCCGCTAGCGTTTAAGGTGAAATGGCTATCGGTAAATTTTTTTAGGGCCGCAATAGAAGGTTTATCTTTGGTGATTTCTAACTGATAAAGGTCAAGCATTTGACGATAAAGCTCGCTAGAAATATACGGCACGTTCGGTAAGATATTTTGATTATGGGAAGAACTGACTTGGCCTAGTACGGTAAGGATCGGAAAATAGCGTTCCTTGCATTTACTTTCAAAATTGCCACTACTGGCTTTGCCGATGGTGGTGGCGGCGAGAGCTTGGTTGAGATTTTCAATATCTTTTTGATTGGCTTCTTGAATGGTAGTGAGACTATCGATTGAGAGATTGGCGCCTTTTAGTTTATTAATTAGATCGGCAATATCTTTAGCCTTGTTAGCGCGAAGTGGATTGGTGAGAGGTAATTCATCAAGAAGCTGCTGGAAAAAGTTCTCTGCTTCGACGGGGCTGATGGTTTTTTCGGATAGACGTTCAATTTCGGTGGCATAATTCTGGTAGCGGTCGATGATGGTTTTTCCAAAGGAGTGATAGGTCATGATATTCAATTCATCAGCGGAGTTGCCGATCACAGTGCGTAGGCGGTCACGCATGTTGGTGGCGGCGGCGTCGGTAAAAGTGAGACAAAGGATGTTCCTCGGGTTGGTTTGGGTGACGTTCAAAATGTGAGCGACACGCTGAGAAATAATTTGCGTCTTACCGGTACCTGGACCAGCTAAAACCAGAAGTGGTCCGCCTAGATATTCAATGGCGGCTTGCTGTTCTTTATTTGGTCTCATCTTTGTTCTCCTTTTTGGCTTTTGGTGCAAGATTATATTTAGTTTGAATGAATTCTTTTAAAAAGATTATACCAGTAATTATTTTTAAAGAGCAGTAACAAAAGCAAGGAAGCCGAGGATAACGCCGAACGCGTTAGGAATAATGAGGATATAGTCTTTTTTAGGTTCTTTAGTCCAACCATAAATTACCCAAATTAGACACGAGAAAGCAGCCATAGCGGGTTGCCAAGGTTGACTTTTGGCTCCACCGAGATTTGCAAGAATCTGTGGAATATAGGCAATAAAAACAAAGATACCAATAAAGGCTCCGATTGACCCAACAATGGTATTGATTTTGCTTTTAAGATTGCTTGGCTTCATAAAATAGCCTCCTTTTTAAATTAAACATAAACGATAATAAAGGAATATTGTGAAAACTGTCAAGTGATAATTTTATTTGCGCTCTAGTAAGACTAGGCATTCAATGTGTGGTGTGTGTGGGAAGAAATTGTAGCCAGTAACACTCTTGATCTCATAGTAATCTAGTAGTCCATCGAGGTCGCGCACTTGGGTGATAGGGTTACAGGACAAATAAACAAGTTTTTCGGGAAGTTTTTGTCGGATTGTTTCGATGAGTGTGGTATCACAGCCAGAGCGTGGCGGATCCACAATCACGGTTGAGTCATGAGTAATGTGGTCGTAGATAGTCTCAGATTTAGCAAGGATACCAGTAATATTTGAATTGCTAGTGCTAGATTTTACTGTTTCAATATTATTTAACAATTCGCCATGAGCAAATTTATCAACTTCGACAAGTGTGAGATTTTTATCTCCAGCAACAGTTAATCCGATGGTGCCAACGCCGGAGTAAAGGTCAACGACTTTGTTTTGGTCTTTGATAAAATCTTTAATTTTTCGTAAAACCTTTTCATATTCTGGAAGATTGATTTGGAAGAATCCGTTTGGTGAATAAGAAAATTCGTACCCCAAGATTTTATCTGTCAGATTTTCAAAGACAGGATGTGGTTGATAATTTTCATAAAGACCACCACTTACTTCTCCTTGACAATTACAGCGCAGAAGAAGAGACTGATATTTTCTAGAATCTTCCTGTTTAGTATTTAACTCATTGATAATTTCCATGGCGCGATGATAAATGGCTGGATTTTCGAGTGAAGAAGTGAGGATGGGGATTTTATGATGCGATCCACGACGATGAATGGCTGGATAAATTTTGGCGGTCTCATGATCGTAATAGAGAGAATACTCCATTTTATTGCGATAGAAATATTCATTATCGCTGGCTTCGAAAGTTATTTTTGGTGTCTTAAGTTTAGAAAATAACTCCTCGATAATTTGTTTTTTGACGGAATTCTCGTAGTTGATATCCAGAATTTGCCATGGCGAATTTGATAGATAATGTTCGTCACGCGGTAATACGCGGTGTGGGTTAGAGTTTTCAATTTTCAGAGCTACAGCTTCGGTGAGATGGGATTTTTGTTTTAGAATTTGACACTCAGTGACTTTTTCTCCTGGCAGAGCGTTCCATAGGAAGATTTTTTTGCCATCTGAATTAGTAGCGATTCCCTGTCCGGTCGTAGCAAAGTTAATAACTTCCAGTGGGGTCTCTGGGGTGATAATCGGATTTTTCTGCTTCATCTTAATATCTAGCATAAAGTAAATATAAAATTTCGCAAGTTTTTAAACATCGAGATTGATGAAAATCTGAGAGTTTATATCTGGTGAGTTTAGATTTTTAATTATTTTAATAACTTGCTTATGCTTTTTAAGATGCTCTTTAATAACTTGCTTATGCTTAAGATTTTTCAATCTGTATTTTCTTGTTTTATCCAAAAAATGCTTGCCAAAAAATGAAAGTTTTTTTATGTTGAGCTTGGAGGTTGTAAATGAAAATACGTATAGAAAATTTATTTATAGTAGGCTTAATTTTAATTGCGGCTGGACGAGTCTTCTGTCGATCTCCAGATTTATTTGGCGTGAGCAATAATAGTAAGGCGAGTTTTGCTAGAATGAAGGTTGAAAAACCGTCGAATGAGCAGGGTTTTATCAAATTATTAAAAGATAAGCTCTTAAAATACTCTGAGCACGATGAACTGGCGCTTGGTATTAGTTATTTGACTGGTAATAAAGATGAGTTAACCGTATTGCAGCAAGAAAATATGAAAAATGTAGGTGTAATGCATCTGATCGCGGTTTCTGGTACTCACCTTGCGATAATTGCTGGGATTCTGAGTCTAATTTTTAAGCATTTCTCAATCATTGGTAAAACTTATTTTGTACTAATATTTTGCTTCATCTACGCAATGATGATTGGTGTTGGCCCGTCAATTTTGCGTGCATTAGTCGGATTGGTTTTGATGATGACGATTAAATACTTTGGACGAAATGTTTCGGTTTATCGAGTTGTGGCGATCATAGTAAGTGTTTGCTTGATAATACGACCAGAATTTGTAAAGCAAATTGGTTTCTGGCTTTCTGTGTTAGCTTATTTCTCTATAGTAAAAATAGTGCCAATAACTACGAGATACTTTTACGGGACGAAAGAAGAGCTAAAAGATCTTTATCGAAGGTCAGGGTTCTTGGCAAAATCTTTAATTTCCTCAATCGTAATCTCCGTAGTGACTTTACCTATTAGTTTATATTTCTTTGGAAAGTTTACGTGGCTCTCGATTTTAGCGAATATCATATTATTGCCAAGCTTGCCTATTGTAATGGGGTCAGTAGGATTGATTTCGGTATTTGGTGATATGGTGATATTTGGGATTAGTTTAGAAAAAATATTGATTTGGCCATTAAAAATTCATACATTCGTGATAAATACTTTAGCTGAGCAAGAGTCCTTTATCCTAGAATTGCCTAAGAAAAAATGGTGGTACTTTTTAATTTGGTTGATAGTTTTTGGATTAATTCGATTTGCTGAGAAGAATATCGAGGTAGGCTACAATGATGGCAAAAAGCAGGAGCGAAGGACGCACGATGGCGATGAAGTTCAAAAGCTGGATACTTATATCATCAAATGGTACAAGGAGATTGATCTTAGCTGCACAGATGGAGACCAGGAGAACAGCATAAATCAGGCTCTCAAGAAAACGTAGAATGCCGAAAAGACTATCTTTATTAGATTTAAAATAAAGGATTAGTGGGAAGAGAAAAACCAGAGAGATGTAGATGGCACTAGAGAGAGTGTTTTCTGGGACGCCGTTTAGGAATTTAGCAAATAATTCGGTCAGATTGTTGCCGAAGGTGCCATAAATGGTGTTGCCGGCGATAGTGGCGAGTAGAGCAATGCCAATATGTCGTCTAAGCATAGAAAATAGAATAAAGAGCAAGACGATTAAGAGTAAAATAATCATAAGTTAATTATACTATATGATAGCTTGTTCTGGGCTGAAAGAGATATAAAAATCTGACACCTCCAGGTGTCAGATTGGATTAGGTATTTTAGCTTAGATGCCAACCTTGTCTTTAAGAGTGCGGCCTTTTGCATTGTGTTCAATATATTTGATAATTGGTAGAGCGACATTGCGGTTGGTAGCTTTTTCAATGCCAAATCCTGGCGAAGCATTAACTTCGAGAATTAATGGACCACGAGCGGAGCGCATGAGGTCGACACCGGCAACATGGAGACCCATGACTTTGGCGGCTTTAATTGCGAGTTTTTCTTCTTCTGGAGTAAGTTTAATGGCCGTACCAATGCCGCCTTTATGGAGATTGGAACGGAAATCATCATCAAGAGATTGGCGTTTCATTGAGGCAACAACCTTGGAGCCGACCACAAAAGCACGAATATCGGTGCCGGCAGATTCTTTTATGTATTCTTGAATAAGAATGTTAGTACCATCTTCGTTGTAGAGATAGAAGGCCTGCAAAGCAGAGCGGGCAGCTTTCTTGGTTTCGGCCAGAACTACACCATTACCGTGTGTGCCAGTCGCAAGCTTAATGATAGCTGGGAGACCGATTTGTTCAAGAAGGTCATCGATATCTGCGGTGTTGCGTGAGACTAGGGTTTTTGGTGAAGCAATGCCAGTTTTGGCGAAAATTTGAGCAGAGCGAAGCTTGTCACGGACGCGAGTAATCGAGATTGAGCTAGAAAGTGTCCAAGTGTTGCTCATTTCGAATTGACGAACTACTGCGCAGCCATAGCGGGTAAGACCGTTAGCAATACGAGGTAAAATTGCGTCGTAGTGAGGAAGTGCTTCTCCGTTATAATAAACTACGGGATTATTTTCGGAGAGTGAAAGATAACAATTTTTGTATTTAATGATGTCAACCTCATGACCACGCTTGATGGCTTCTTCGTAGAGACGAGTGGTGGAATAGTTTTTTGGTCCGTTGGAGAGAATAGCGATTTTCATTTTAGTCTTCCTTGCTAGTTAGTTGATTGAGGCTTTCGTTGGATTGATTAATATAGGATTTTGAGACGTCGACGAGATACCGTCCTTTTAGGGCATGCTTACCAAGTAGTATTGGGTAGCGATTTTTATGACGGCTGCTAAGGGTAAACGAAGTTTCAAATTCGGACCCGTTGATGCTAATCTTTAGGTTGGTTTTGTAACGTTTTTGACTATGACCATTGGAACTGACGATGGTAATATCGCGGTATTTGCCCTTTGGAATGATAATGGTTTCTGAGGCCTTGGATTTTTTGATCCTCTCGGTGATTTTTGTGGGAGTGTAATCTGGATGAGCGTAATCACGCTTTAATTCCCTTGGAGAAGTTTTATGTTGATAAAAACTAGGGAGACTTATTACTAAATCACCAGCTTCGTTGATTTTTGCACTGTTAATATGAAGCGAGCTACTGTCGGCTCCGGAGTCGATTTTGGCAGGAATATCTAGAAAATTATGGCCATCTGCAAAGATTGAAACTAGGCAGAATTCACCAATAAGTTTAATATTAGATTGTTTCATATAGATTATTCCCACTTAATAATTATCGCTGAATTATAACATGAAAATAGTATTTTGAAAAGTGTTAAACCATGGGTAACTGATTTTTTGGTAAGTGATGGATATAGGTTGAATGACTCTGGTTATTTATTGGGCGATTTTAATCCAACAAAATTATCAGATAGATTCTCGGCAGAAAATGGGTCTTTGATTTTTTTAGCTTCCTCGAGCGTTTTTTTGAAATTTTCGCGGAATTCTTCAAGAGTTTTTGAGTCAAGATTGCCGGATTCTGGGAAAGAATAATTTTTTTCAGGTTCATCGTCATGTTTGACTTCGTGCTTCTCTGGTAAAAAACCTGGGCGGGAGCGATCTAGATAAATGTCGCCACTATTGTGATAGATAACTAGAGAGATGGTGGTAGTAAGAATGGTAATTAGGGTTGCGATTAAGCCTAAGCGCATAAGATTGCGACCACCAGAGGACATTTTTGGCATAATTATCGTCCCCCCACTTGATTAGCAGGGTTGGTAATGCTTGAAGCTTTGGTAGCGTCGGTTTTTTCGGGAGTAAAACGAATGTTTTCGCCATCAATTTCAATTTTTTTAATCTCTGCAAGGTATTTTTCTGCGGTTTTGGTAAGATCTTCGACTTTTTGGTTTAGCTCCTTGCGGGATTCCCTGGTGACGATCAGCTGATTGTAGAAATCGTCAGGATTTTTTTGGCAATCAATAGAAAGGAGATTTTCAAATTGTTGACTATAAGCAATATAAAGTGAACTAAAGTCATTTTTTTGCAAGACAAAACTACTTTGTAGGTCAGAAAGATCGCCGAGATTCTGGTTATTTTTGACAAGGCGAAGGTTGAAGGGGGTGATGTAAGAATTGAGAATTGTTTGGTAATTAGCCCCAAGTAGAGAGCGGATTTTGGC
>ERZ772999.1889-NODE-1889-length-11845-cov-3.739271_pt1 | contig 11845 bp, 9 predicted proteins | sample MGYA00511467_ERZ772999 | MGnify/ENA primary metagenome ERZ772999 (study PRJEB29015, sample SAMEA2738064) | human oral metagenome | biome: human oral; feature: human-associated habitat; material: saliva | place: China | collected 2218 ...
CTCGCCAGTCAACGCAAGCGCTGATCTGTCGAAGGAACGAGTGCTTCATACGGTCGCGGCGCACCTGCGTATAAACTTGCAGGAAGCTCGGAGCGGATTCGGTTTGTTTGGTAGGCATAGCGATACGACTGTTTTGGTTATGAAGATGCTAAATATCAGAAACATACGCAAATGGAATAAACCTGGGTCCCCTCTAGTGCCGTGCAAAGGTCTCCTAATAAGGTGATTGGAGAAGGCACAGCCCTGACAAAAGCCAGGAGATATAGGTGTGGTAGGTAGGAATACGTAGATTCTTTGCGTAGAGCGTCAGGAACTGCTATGTATCAGCCTTTGGGGCTAAATCGCTAGCCCCTGCCCCGCCAAAGGATCACCCTCGCGAAGCAGGGGACTACACGAAACAATACAAATACACAATGTCATTATGGGCATTCCCTACCCACCCTTTGCTCTCGATGACGGCTAGCTCTTGATATTCTGAGCGATCCAGAGGTTGAGGTCCTGCTTATTGATCGCCGCCGACATCAGCTCGGGGAACTTGTCCGGGGTACAAGCAAAGGCGGGTACCCCAAGGGTACCTAGGAATGCTGTGTTACCCCGATCATAGGAAGGCGAACCATCGTCGTTGAGGGCTAGGAGGACGATCAGCTGTACCCCCGACTGTACCAGCCGGACGAACTTCTTGCGCATCTCCCGCTCGTTGCCCCCCTCGTAGAGGTCCGTCACTAATACTAGCGTCGTATCCTCTGGACGTGTGATACGCTCCATGCAGTAGTGCAGAGCTCGGTCAATATCCGTTCCTCCCCCGAGCTGGACTCCGAAGAGCAGGTCCACAGGATCCTCCATCTCATCCGTGAGATCCGCTACCTCTGTGTCGAAGACGACCATACGGGTACTGACGGCAGGGATAGAGGCAAGCACCGAACCAAAGATCCCCGAATAGACGACCGAGGCACCCATTGAGCCGCTCTGGTCGATGCAGAGTACGATGTCCTTCATGGCCTTGCGTCGTCGCCCATAGCCTATACGGATCTCGGGGATGATGGTCTTATAGTCGGGTTGGTAGTTCTTGAGGTTCTTCGTGATCGTAGCATTCCAGTCTATCTCGTTGTAGCGAGGATTGCGACGTCGGGAGGACCTGTTGAGTGCCCCCGTGACCGCCTGCTGGGTAGGTCCAGCGAGCTTCCTAAGGAGCTCATCGACGACCTTGCGGACGACCTCCCGAGCCGTAGCCTTGCTCTTCTCGGGTATAGCTCTCGATAGGGACATGAGGGTAGCTACTAGGTGAACGTCAGGTACGACTCCCTCGAGCATCTCGGGCTCTGTCAGGAGCTCATGGAGGTGAAGACGTGATACAGCATCCCGCTGGATGACCTGCACGACACTCTGGGGGAAGAACTCTCGTATATCCCCCAGCCATCGGCTGACCTTGGGAGCCGAACTCCCTAGTCCCGCCGAGCGGTCAGAGTCGTAGACTGCCTCGAGGCACTCATCCATCCGTATCTCCTCCTTCGAGAGGCTCACACCGGTGCCATCGGCTTCATCTCCACCGAGGATCAGTCGCCAGCGCTTCAGATATTCTTCTTGCATCATCTCTTTTGTCTAGTCTAATCCTAAGAATAGGTGAAGTAAGGGCAGGACACGAGCTGCCTCGGCATGGTCCAGGGGCTCTGTACTCATCCCGACACTCTGGGTCGAGGAGCGCTTGCCATCATAGTGACGAGCCTTCTCCCCGAGGTTGCGCCTTTCGGCTGGAGAGTACTCTGAGAAGGTCCTACGCAGCACCGGAAGTAGCTCGTGGAAGTTCTCCGCCGTGATACCGCAGATCCAGTCATTGACCAACTCCCAGAGACGATCCTCCAGCAAGAGGAGCGTGGAAGAGGAACGAAGGAAGCCCTCGAGCCAATACGCCATATCCAGAGGCTTCATCCCTACCGAGCTGTGGTAGGAGAGACTATGTGCGATCTGTTCGCTGGACAAGCGGTCAGCTTGGTTAAGGAGCAACGTCGCCATACCAGCTAGCAAAGGATGCACCTGCGAAGAGGTACGAAGCTCCTCGAGGAAGGCGAGCCACAGCTCCCTAAGCTCTTCGTCTGCTAGGGTCATAAGAGCTTGGTCTACCTCCCTTAGGGAGTTATATAGATCGTCTGCGGCTGTTTCGTCGATACCTGAGCAGGCCTGCAAGCCCCCAGCTACGCTACGTGCTACCATTACCCGTAGTATACCCTCTAGGTGAGAGAAGTCTAAGGCACGTACAGAGCCGTAGCGCAGGATGCGTATGAGCTTGGGGATCGTATCTAGCATTTCCCCGACATCGACAGCGGAGGCAGATAGCTCGTCGAGCCTCTTAGTCATCATCGTCACCAGCCCCGGGAGGTCGGCAGGGATAGCTTCATCTAGGAGCTCGGCGAGACGGCGTATGCTCTGCGCCTCCATCGCCTGATGGCTCATGTAGGCTTCGGTAGCCTGCTGTAGGGTGTTGCCCCACACAGCCCGCTCGATGATAGATATGATCTGCTCGGGCTTATGGTAGAGCTCCCATTGCTCTTTGAAGGTGCCCTTGCCCGAGACTCCCCGCTCTGTCCCCCAGCCGATGCCGAGTAGATCAAGGCGATGGATGAAGATACTCTTCTCTAGGTCTAGTGGTTTACGCAGGTCAAGGGTTACGGTCTTGATCTCGGAGGTGAAGGGCAAGCGAAGTCGCTTCTGTTGCCGCTCAATGTCCACCAAGAGGGGCACCTTAGGCACATCATCGGGTACAGAGCCAAGGCGATTACCGATGACTAGCTCCTCCTTGATCAGATCCAGTAGGATCGGATCGCCGAAGCCCATAACGGTAATAGCTGCCTGATTATAGTCCTCTAGTAGGGCACGTGGGTATTCCTTCAGGGTAGCAGTAGCGTGAGCCAGACGTACGGTCTCGATAACATGTGCCACGGAGGTGTCCATATTCTTCCGACGAAGATGCTTGGCCATCCTACTGACCCAGAGCGTACCATCATCCTCGGGGTGATACCACAGATAGTCATACCATCCTGGGGAAGTGATACCTGCACCATAACCGCTATATAGGGATAGGCGGTCGTAGGTCCAGGGGATCCACGTGCAGGTAATCTTCGTCTTGGGAAGACCCTTTAGTCGTTCATTGTCTTCCTTGATTTTGATCTTGGCTCTTGCCTCTAGGGCTGGGGCATGCCATGCGCCACAGATGACGACGATGACCCGATCACCTGCTCGCTCGGCCTCTCGTATCTGCTTACGCATCCACGCTTCACGTACGAGGTCGTGCTCACTCGTACGTTCGGGGAAGGCCTCCCGAAGGGCAGTCATAGCTTCGCTCACCGCCTCGAAGACCTCTGCCCCGTCGGGACTACTCTCGATACGAAGATTCCACCAAGCCTCCCCATCCGATAAGCCATCGATCTCTGCGAGGACATCGAAGGGGTCGGGAGAGATAAAGGCATCCTCTAGCTCTTCCTCATCGGGGGGAAGGACTGCGCTCACCTCCACGGGGGACTCTTCGTCTGTAGCTGAGGTAGACGACTCGGTCTGCTCTGTAGGGGGAGTAGACAGCTCCTCTGTAGCCTCGTCAGTGGGAGCTTCGCTTGGGCTTGCCTCGCTCGTCTCCTCTGCCTTCACCTCTGTCTGGGCTAAGCGATAGATAAGGGGTAGGTCAAAGAAGTGTAGCTCCGTACCCTGAGTGGCTGCGTAGAGCATCGCCTGCCATTCGGGGGAGAAGGCTGCGAAGGGATAGAAGACCGCATTCTGAGGATTCGTAGGCTCGTAGGCCAGGAGAGCTACGGGGGGCTTCATGCCCTCTCTAGCTACCTGTCCTAGGAGCTCCTCCGCCTCGGGTGGTCCCTCTACGAGTATTAGATCAGGGCGGAGAGCCTCGAGACGCTCCCGTACACGCCGAGCAGAGCCCGGGCCGTGATGCCTGACCCCAAGTATATACGTAGCCATGGTACTAGATCATGTCACGCGAAGCACGATAGATGTCCTTCCACCCGTCACGTTGCTTGACGACGGTCTCCATGTATTCCTGCCAGACGATCTTATCCTGCACGGGATCCTTAACGACAGCACCGAGGATACCCGAGACCAAGTCCTCAGCATGTAGTGCACCATCACCGAAGTAGCCAGCCATAGCAAGGCCGTTATTCACCACCGAGATCGCCTCTGCCGTACTAAGTGTCCCCGTGGGGCTCTTGAGCTTGGTCTTACCATCAGCGGTAGCCCCAGAACGTAGCTCACGGAATATAGTGACCACACGACGTATCTCCTCTAGTGCAGGCTTCTCTGCTGGTAGCTTCATCACCTGCTCGAAGCTCTCGACTCGTCTGCGCACGATATCGATCTCCTCATCCAGTGTATCAGGGAGTGGGAGGATGACGGTATTGAAGCGACGCTTGAGGGCGCTAGAGAGGTCATTGACCCCCTTGTCTCGGTTGTTCGCCGTGGCGATGACGTTGAAGCCTCGTATGGCCTGCACCTCTTGGTTCAGTTCGGGTATAGGCATCGCCTTCTCCGAGAGGATGGTGATGAGGGTATCCTGCACATCGGAGCCAATGCGGGTGAGCTCCTCTACACGAGCTATCTTACCCTCCTTCATAGCCTTCATGACGGGAGTCTCGACGAGTGCCCCTTCGCTTGGCCCTTCGGCTAGTAGGCGGGCATAGTTCCACCCATAGCGTATAGCCTCCTCGCCCGTACCTGCAGTACCCTGTACGATGAGGGTAGAGTTACCGGAGATAGCGGCAGCTAGGTGCTCACTGACCCAGCTCTTGGCTGTCCCGGGGAGCCCATAGAGCAGGAGGGCACGATCGGTCACGAGGGTTGCTACGGCTATCTCCATGAGGCGTCTGCGGCCTATGTACTTCGGGGTTACCTCGAATCCGTTCTTGAGCTTCCCCCCGAGGAGATAGGTGACGACCGACTGGGGTGATAGCACCCAGTTATCGGGGGTTGGGTTGGTCTCGTTCTTCTTTAGCTCGTGAAGTTCTTCTGCGAAGAGTTGCTCGGCATGTTGCCTTAGTAATGTGCTCATATTATACGTATGTAGTGGTTTTATTTAGTCTTTGGGAATGTTTTGTCTAGGGCGGCCTTCGTCTGCATGATCAGGAGAAGATCCTCTAGGAAGGCTCGCTTGGATGGGGTCATATCGGGTACATGCTCTGCATCCTCTCCGTGCAGGAGATTGTAGAGGAAGGGCTGTACGTCGGGGTGTAGGGATAGACCTATCTGCTCCGTCTTCGCTAGGCGATAGTAGACGTAGCAGGCACTGACGATCTTCAGGAACGCCAGGGAGAAGCGAGGCCCCCACATCTCCTCACCCTCCGTGACCCATTGCTCGGGTATGCCGTGGCGAGCGTTGTACTTCCGTAGGTCTATATCCTCTCGTTGCCCTGGGCTAAGAAGCCCCACAAGCTCCTCGAGGGTCTTGCTATCACACTGCTCCTGCAGTACCCAGTAGGCCCAGTGCCTGTCTCGTAGGGTTACGATCGGACTAGTTATGGAAAAGTAGGAGGCAAAGGGTGGGTTCTTGGCAAGTCGCTGGGCAGCCTTCATCGGGTCGCTCGTCCCGTAGAACTCCATCCAGAAGGTCAGGGGTACACGCTCTGCTATCTGGCGCAGGATGTAGTGCTCATCGCTCTCGCCCTTGTTGGGGCTGACCTCGGCGATACCCAGCTCCTTGAGTTCGGGGCTGTAGGGGATCGGGGTATATGACCAGCCTAGTATGCGCCCATACTTCAGCTGTCCCTTTAGGAGCTCGCAGTAGCGTCTGACGAGCTGCCCCTTGGGTAGGCTCCCGAGAAGCGAACGGGCGACCTCACGCACCTTCTGGCTGCGATCCTTCGCCATCACGGCGGTGAGGAACTCTTCGTCCTCTTGGCTAAGTCCTATACTGAAGCACGAGAGCAGAGCCTCTCTATTGGAGGCCGTCTCCTCACGCCAAGTACGTTCGACAAGAGGTATCGCAGCTCGAGGATCCTCCCTACGCACCTGCTTGAGGAGTTGTAGGCGAGCCTGCTGACCAGATAGCTCCCAGTGCTCTAGATCTAGGGGACTCTCCTCCTCTACCTCGAGGAGCGGGAGTAGCCACTTACCTCTATTGCCCGAGACCTTGAGGGCGTTGGCTCTACAAGCTACATTGTAGCCACTGCCCTTCTTGAGTACCGTGCTTAGTAGCTCGTACACATACTCGGGGCGAAGGATCAGCCCCTCCTCAGCCACTAGGTCTAGCCCATAGGCAAGGGTAGCGGTCAGCCTATTGCTGAGCAGGCTACGAAGGATGAGGGAAGGCTCCTGCGGGAGGAAGGGTTGCGTCTCCTCAAGGGGCTCCGTCAGTGGGTAGCTCACCTCCTGCTCCTCGGGCAAGAGACCTGCCCGACGATAAGCGAAGACCATCGCAGCTAAGCGATAGAAGGCCTCCTCGCTGTCCTCACTCCCCTGCTGTATCTTCTCCCACTCTGCCTGCAGCTCGGGCAGGGGACAGGCCACCGCCCTACCTGGGGTGCCCAGCAGAGCTAGGCTAACAAGACTATTCGTTGTACTACTCATACTCCTTGGTGTGATACTCATGCTGTGTGATGCGGTAGTGCCCATCGTACCAAATGGAGATGAGCCGCCACTCGCCTTCGCTGATGATGACGAAGGCATTGCAAGGTCTTCCGCCCGTTAGGGTCAGGAAGGAAAGTCCATCCTCTCGCCTTATGGAGACAGGCTGTCGCCTACCCCTAGCGTCATAGAGTGCGAAGGACTCGCCCTCTGGGCAGATCCTTACCTCCCCGAGACAGAGAGAGGTGTGCTGGGCGAAGGGGTTCTGCCCCATCCGCTCTCGATAGTATGCCATTCCCTCCTCGATACTGCCAAAGCTCTGAGGGACAAAGGTCTTCTCTGTATGGGTGGCATCCTGTACCAAGGCTCGGCTGTTGAGCACTCCCTTATAAAAGAAGAGCTTCGCCCGATAGACTACTCCCTCCATCAAGCTAAGCTCCATAGACGGGCGACCGGGCACAATGAAGGTCAAGCGCACGGCATATCGTCCACTCTGCAGTCCGTAGAGGTGGGCGACCTCGGTGCGGTTATCGCCCGTGCTACGCTCCTCGGTATAGAGGACAAGCCAATCATCCTCCACTCCTTCGCCAGCGAGCACCTCATCCTGTGCCTGAGGGATACCGACCATTGTCCTAAGCTCCACCTGCCAGTCCTCACTGAGGGTCTCTATCCTACGGTAGGCAGAGATCAGGAGGTAGAGACGGGAGAGGCGATCGAGGAGGAGCTCCTTCCAGCCCTCAGCGTTGTAGTCGATCTCGTAGATCTCGTAGAGCCGCTGGGCGACCCCCGAGGCCTGCGCATCCACCATCCTACGTGCCATTTCGTAGATACTCCCCCGCTGGCTAGAGGCTACGTGCATCAGACCCGTACGCAGTAGATCCTTCATCCACAGCTCCAGCTCCTGCATTCCCGCCAAGATCTTGGCATGGCGATTGGCCTGCCGACGCTCTGCCTGCTTGGGGTCTTTGACCTTCTCGCCCTCCTTCTTGCGCTCCTCACGCTGAGCTTTCTTCTCAGCTGTCTCTGCACGCTTGTCGATCCAGGAGGTGACCCACTCGGGCTCGTCCTCTTGGGCGAAGGCGGACTCACTGCGAGCATAGAGCAGGAGCAGGCCTAGGGCATGCTTGCAGGGAAACTTATGGCTAGGGCATGAGCACTTAAAGGCAATATTCGTAAGGTCTACTATCGTCTGGTAGGGGGATGACCCCGAGCCCTGGCAGTGTCCCCACAAAGCTCTTTCGCCACATCGCAGTAGGGGCCATTTGCTGGTCTTTGCCTGTCCTTGTACAGCCTTGACAGAGGCGGCATCGGGTGCGAGCTGTAGTATCTGGTCTTCGGTAAGTCTGATGGACATATTGATGTCTATTTGCGTTGTGTGTACCAAAGGTAGTGATTATGCCCGAAAAATCTCCTCCCCCACCAAGGTACTACCGCTACCTCCCCGCCCTCTCCTTCTCCACCCCTCGACCCTACAGATCCTGCTGATAGGCCTAGCTCCCTCACCCTCCTGCCCCTATCTACACCCCTGTGTACTCCCTGACCCTACAGATTCTGCTGATAGGCCTAGCTCCCTCACCCTACTGCCCCTATCCTCGACCCAGTACTCATTGCTTGTATCGATCACGGAGACAGCTCTAGCTACGGGATTTTGAGAGGGGTGAGAGAGGACACGGTATGTCCGCTGTAATCACCTTACATAGGTGACGACAACGCTCTAGGTATGTGCGCATCCATCACCTTATATAGGTGATTACGATGGTCTCTGTATGTATACTATTCCCTTTCGGGGCTGCAATGGGGCTGATATAAGATAGAGATAGGAAAGGTTTTCCTTCAAGAGAACACGTCATTTTTGCCCAGCCACACAGGTGACACTGGTGCACGGTGCAAGCCCTATATATAAGGGGCTTGCACCGTGCACCAGACTGTGTAGCAAGGATATGTGTAAACACCTATAAAAGAGAAGCTTTGCTTATCGTTCGTTTTTCTGTACCTTTGTCAACCGAAAAAGAGAGATGTTTTACTTTCAATAGCCATTCAGAAGAGTAGTCAAGAGTCAGTCAGAAAACTGCTACACTTTTGCTACACTCCCCGCTTGACTAGATTAGATAGAACCTGTCATACAACAACATAGGTGGGATGCGTTCATATCCCTCTCTCTCCGCAATAAAGGGTGTAAATCAGCAGGTTATGCGATTTACTCCCTTTTCTACACCCGGAAATATAGATAGCCTATAAGACGATAAACGAGCCCTGGGAGCTTCTTGATGGAGCCCAAAGGGCTCGGCTTGTTTTCCCACATTCTCCTAATACATCCTCCCCTTTCCTGGGCTATTCGGGCGTGCTCATTTCGCCTATACATTTGCAGTGTCAGAGCTATTCAAGACCATGCTTGAAGACTCTCGAAGACTCATAAAGATACATTCAATTGGATGGACACCGCAACGTATAAGCAACTATGACACTACACGAACTTCTCGAGAAGCCCGTATGGCAGATGACGGGTGAAGAACTACTCTTCCTCACCCAACAGAAAGTAATGCAACCAGAGGGAGCAGAATCCGAGATGTCTTCCGCCAAAGAAGAAAGACACTTCGTTTATGGACTATCTGGGCTTGCCCGACTTTTTGGGTGTAGCCTCCCCACGGCCAATCGCATCAAGCAGAGTGGAAAGATCGATCGGGCTATCACGCAAGTCGGACGAAAGATCATCGTCGATGCAGACCTCGCCCTTGAGCTAGCAGGACGCAAATCAGGAGGACGCAGATGAACGCTTTCACCCATTCCTGCGATCCATCACCCGATATTGAGGAAGTATGGAAACGCTCACTCATCCGGGTTACAGACGAATTCACCCTCCCTCCCGTAGTGCTCCGTGTGGATGATGCAATCATTGGCACGCTCGGCAACTTCAGCGTCTCTACAGGAAAAGCCAAGGCTAAGAAGACATTCAACGGCTGTGCTCTGGTGGCGGCAGCCCTCATCAATGGGCAAGTGCTAGAATATCAAGCGAGCTTTCCTGAGACCAAGCGCAACATCCTCTATTTCGACACCGAACAAAGCCCCTATCATTGCCAGCTCGTCATGCAGCGCATCTTACACTTGGCTGGACTTCCTCTTGATCGTGAGCCCGAGCATTTACACTTCAGCCACCTGAGAGCCATCGCTGATTCCGAAGAGCGCAGAGCCATCATTCGCTATGTCATCTACCACACCCCTGATGTAGGGCTCGTCGTCATTGATGGTATCCGTGATCTCATGCACGACATCAACAGCTCCACTGAAGCCACAAAGTTCGTCGGAGACCTGATGCAATGGACAGGTGAGCAGAACATTCACATTCAGACGGTCCTTCATCTCAATAAGGGAGACGACAATGCACGAGGGCACATCGGCACTGAGCTAAACAACAAAGTCGAGAGCGTGCTACTTATTGTCAGGGATAATGCAGACGCTGATAGAAGCATCGTATCCCCTGCGATCATTCGATCTAAGGCCTTCCATCCATTTGCTTTCAGACTATCAGAAAAAGGTATCTGCTTACCAAAGCTGGACAGCGACTATACCGTCCTACACCCACAAGTTGTCGCTTACCAAGAACTCACCTATGAGGAGCACAGCAAAGCCTTACGAGAGGTGTTCGGTCAGGATACCGAATTAGGATATGGCGATCTACTTGTCAGACTTAGCTCTGCCTACTCTGCTGAGACTAGACATACATACCGACAGACAAAGCTCAAAGAGCTCCTTCGCTTCCTCCTCCGCAAAGGAATGATCATCAAAGAGGGGCGAGGACGCTATCGCTGCAACTCAGACCGGCACCATTAAGTCCTTCGATTGGTCGGTCGGACGCAGGCTATATATACCTGACCATCCGACCAACCATAAATATAGAATGGTCGGACGGAAGGGGTGCCTATAGTAAACGTCCGACCGACCAAAGAAGAACCGCCAAAGAAAAAAACAGCATGCAGCTACACGACATCAAGCAAGTCTCCATCGTGGACTACTTAGCACAAGCTGGCTTTGAAGCAAAGCTCATCAAGGGCGTGAACTATTGGTACTGCTCCCCTCTACGCTCAGAGCTCACGCCTTCGTTTAAAGTCAATGCAGAGCGCAACCAATGGTATGACTTCGGTACAGGAGACCACGGAGACATCATTGACCTCGTTTGCGCTCTCCAGCATTGTTCCACAGCAGAAGCAATGAGAAGCCTATGAGACTAAAGGAAACACCGTCTGCTGAGTCTTTTCTTTTGGAGGAACAACACCCGTAAGCCTACAAAGATCCTCAATGGAACTCATCAGCGTACAAACTGTGAAGCATCCCAAGCTATTGCTGTATCTCTCGGTGCGAGGGCTACAGCCCTCTGATGTCTCCCCTTCTTATCTGAAGTCTATTACAAGGTCTCCAAGAAGTATTTCTTTGCTCTGGGATTCCCAAATGATGCTGGTGGCAGGGAGCTACGCAATCCCTACTTCAAGGGGTGTTTTGCCCCCAAGGCCATAAGTACAATCAAAGGAACCGATAGTCACAAGCTACAGCTCTTCGAGGGCTTCATGGACCTTCCCTCTTGGCGGAAACTCCACCCCGAGGGGCAAACTGACAATATCATGCTTAATTCGCTCACCCTGCTTCCGAAACGCATACCCTCGCTTGATCCCTACCCTATAATTGAGAGCTTCCTTGATCATGATGAAGCTGGAGATTGGGCTACAAGATAGCGTCCTAATTACCTACGAGATAAAAGCTATATAGCTTTCGGAGTATTCCTATATAGGATTGAGTCGATTACTATATAGCTTTCACCCCATTATATTATTATATAGCTTTCGTGTGATTACTATATAGCTTTGGGTAGATTACTATATAGCTTTGGGTAGATTACTATATAGCATTCGAGGTGGAACTGATTTATGACTGCCTGAGATCGTCTTTCCAAGTGGGGGGCCTCGTCGATAAATCAATGTTCTCAGTACCGCAATCATCCAAGGCAAATGTCGAGATCTCGAGAAATTAATTAATCGAGGTCTCGACATCTCGAGCCTAAGCTTGCTCGAGCTCCAGAGAAATAGGAGATCATTGCACGGTATTTCAAAGGTATACAGTGTTGTGACTGCTTTGTATACCATTGACATTTAGTATCTTCATAACTAAAATAGTCGTATAGCTATGCCTACCAAACAAACCGAATCCGCACCGAGCTTCCTTCAAGTTTATACGTAGGTGCGCCGTGACCGTATGAAGCACTCGTTCCTTCGACAGATCAGCGCTTGCGTTGACTGGCGAG
>ERZ772999.1892-NODE-1892-length-11832-cov-10.609918_pt1 | contig 11832 bp, 5 predicted proteins | sample MGYA00511467_ERZ772999 | MGnify/ENA primary metagenome ERZ772999 (study PRJEB29015, sample SAMEA2738064) | human oral metagenome | biome: human oral; feature: human-associated habitat; material: saliva | place: China | collected 2218 ...
ATGGTTTCATTCAAGAGCATTGACTTAGCATACGAATTTACTTTTACTAAATAATTAAAAATACGAGAGTATTATTTTGGTATTTACCTTAATTTTACTCTCGTTTTTTATTATCCTTTTATTTGTGTATCATACATTTTTTTGTATATTCCATTAAGATTAATTAATTCATCATGAGTACCACTTTCTACTACTCGCCCTTTATCAAGAACAACAATATTATCTGCATTTTTAATCGTTGATAATCTATGGGCAATTATCAATGTTGTTCTTCCCTGTTTTAATTTTTCAATAGCATAACCTACACTTTGTTCCGTTTCGCTATCTATATTAGCTGTAGACTCATCTAAAATCAATATCTTTGGATTCTTCGCTAAAGCACGCGCTAGACAAATAAGCTGCTTCTCTCCAGTAGAAAAGTTACTTCCTCCTATTTCTACCTTCGAATCAAGAGGCCGTGTTTTTAAGATAAAGTCTCCCCCAACTTTTTCCAGTGCTTCTTTTGCAGTTCTTCGATTCCCATTTGGGGTAATATTTTCCAATAGAGTTCCATCAAATAAAAATGAATCTTGTAATACTATAGCTGTTTTCTCGCGTAAATATTCTCTACTATATTCATTTATATTTTTCCCATTTATTTCTAAAGTCCCCTTACTAACATCATAAAACTTAACTATCAAGTTCATTATTGTACTTTTACCGCTTCCCGTGTGTCCTACAAAAGCGACTGTTTGATTTTCTTTAATCTCTATATTCAAATTGTTAAGAACATAATTATCATCTTTATAAGCAAATGATACATCTTTAAAACTAATATTCCCTCGGAAATCCTCTACTTCTTCCATTTCAATATCTTTTTCAATATCAAGTTTTAAAATCTCTTGAATATTATTCGCTGCACCTATCGCACGAACATAGTTAGATATTCCCATTGTAAAATCAGCAATTCGATAGATTATATCTGTTGTATAGTTTATGAATAAATACACCATTCCTAATGTAACTCCAAAAACACCATTAAAATGTGAATATGCGTAGTAATAAATTATGCCAATAAAAATAATTACTCTAAATACCCCTGTAATATTATGTAGTAATAAACTATCTACTACATTTAGTTTTTTCCAATATTTATATCGTTCTTCATTATGAGTATTCCAATCTTCAATACTAGCTTCTTCTCTATTAAATGCTTTAATAATTTCTAGATTTTGATAGTTTTCATTGATAATACCGTTACTTTCAGAAAACTTCCTACGATATCCTTGTATACTATCAAGCGTTAATTTATTATAAATTTTTAGGACAATATACATAATTGGTAGTAATGCTAACATAAATAAACCAAATCTATAATCTACTGTAAACAATACAATATAAGAAAATGCTACCTTCATAACAATTATTAAAATTTGCACAAAAGTAGAAACAAAAAATGTTCTAATTTGATTAACATCACTTGTAATACGTGACACAACAGAACCTGCTGGCATGTTATCAAAATATTGGATAGGTAAACTTTGAATATGATCATATACTTGCATTTGTATACGAACATAAATTTCATTTGCCCCTTGAACTAAATATACGTTACGTATATAATTTGATATCCCCGAACATAAAAGTATTAAACCATAGCCAACAGCGATAATTAAAGATTTTAGAACTACTTGTTTTGTTATATCTCCTTCAATGCCATCAAAAACCTTTGATAAAACATAAACTCCTAGCACACCTAGTCCCACATTTAGTATTGAATAAATAAACCCTAAAACATAAGCTCTTTTAGCATTTTTTATATAAGGTAGAAATTGTAATAATGGATTTTTTGTCTTCATTTTATTCTACCTCCTTATTTTGATAAGCATCTAACTCTCTATACCACTTGCAATTTTTCAAAAGTTCATCATGAGTTCCTATATTAAGAACTTCACCATTTTCTAAAACTATTATTTTGTCAGCATGTCTTACTGCAGATATTCTATGTGAAACAATAATATTTGTCTTACCTTCGCGTGTCTTTTTAATGTTTTCTATAATAGTTTTTTCTGTATTAGCATCTACTGCACTTAAACTATCATCAAGAATCAAAATATCCGGATTAGCTAATAACGCGCGAGCTATTCCTAATCGTTGTTTTTGCCCTCCCGATAGCGATAAACCATTTTCTCCAACCAAGGTATCTAAGCCATCTACAAAACCTTCAATATCTTTTTTTATGTCCGAAAGTTCTAATACCTTGTCTAAATTTTCCTCTAAATTTTTTCGATAGAACAAAATATTTTCCTTTATTGTTTTTGAAAATAATTGATATTCTTGAGGAGCATAACCCATTTTTTCACGAATAGAGTAATCGTAATATTGTTCTGCGCTATGTCCATCTAACAGCAATGTTTCTTCCGATATTGGATATAATCTTAACAGTTGTTTTATTAAAGTGGTCTTCCCACAACCTGTTTTACCAACTATTCCAACTGTTTCTCCTCTATTAATCTTGAAATTAATGTTTTTCAAGATCTTATTATCGCCATCATAGCTAAAATCAAAATCTTTAAATTCTACACTTTCTTTAAAATCAAAATTGTACAAAGCTTTATCATTGTTAACAGCTGCTTTTTTATCAGAAATTTCCAATACTCTTTTTGTAGCTTGACATACTTCTATAATCATAACTACAAGTTCTGACAATGCTATATATGGCCATTGCAACATTCCTATAACAACACAAACCGCAATCAACTCTCCTAAAGTCATAGTCCCATGATTAATTAAATAAAAACCATATGCAACAGCTATAGTATAACTTATTGCAACTGAAACAGTATTTAGTGGTTGATATAACAATACTTTTTTCATATATTCACTGTTACTGTGAGCATAACTTCTTAGTTTTTTCACAAAACTCATACGGACTTTTTGCAATAAACTATATGTTCGAATTACCCTTATACCTTTAACATTTTCTAAGGTTTCTTCCGTTATCTTATCCATAGTTCTTGCCATCTTATTATAGTATGTCTCTTGTATTTTGCGTCTACTAACTAAATACACCGTTTGAATAACAAGCGGAATATGAATTAATAATAAATAAGTAAAATTTGATTTACTAAAAATCAATACACTAATAAAAACATTGTATATTATTCCATCAAAAACAAGAAGCACCCCATAACCAAAAGCTGGAGCTATGTAGTTTGTTATATCATTTGTTGAGCGGCTAATAACCTCTCCAATACTGAATTTATTGAAAAATACCGGAGTATGACGATAAATATCATATTGCAAATTATAAGTCATATCTTTTATTACTTTATCATAACCAATAAATGTATAATATTCTTTAAAATAATAAACAATATATAGAAATACTCCTGCTATGATTATTTTTGTAATTTCCTCCAAAACGCCATTAAAATCAAGTTTTCCATTTGATATTCCATCAACTATGATATTCAATCTATCCGTTGGATAAAGCGTAAAATAATATGACGCTATCGAAACTATCAATGCAATAAATATCCGTAATTTATCTCTATAAATAAGTAAGCCTATCTTTTTAAAAATATCACCATTACTTATTGCCTTTCCCATAACTATCACCTACTTTTAAACATTTGCTTAATTATATCATAATTTTCATCTAAATTCTGCAGGAAAAAATAATTATATATCTGAATAAACATCAAAAAGTTATGAGAAAAATTTGAAGTCAAAAGGTAGAAAATATAAACTTACAATCGGACTATAAGAAAGTAATAATATCAAAATTAAATGAAAGATAGTCTCCTGAACAAATAATTAGGAAGATTATTTCAAGGAACGCTATGCTTTAAAACAATATATAATTATCTTTCTCGCATCTTATAAATTTTCTGGATATTGTAGCAATATTTACTCTAAATTTATTAGCTATTTTTCTCATAGAGTAATTTTTTTTGAGTAATTCCTCTTTATTTTATGGCAAAGCGTTTGTAGTTTATATTGAACCACTGTGGTATTTTTGTCGTTATTAACATTTTATACGATTAGTCTTTATGAGTTTTCTTTTTTATTTTACTATTGCACTTTACTTTACAATTTGTCATCTGTATACCACTCTTTATAATCTTGTACCGCTGCAAATTTTGTTATATTTCTTATCATACATGCTATGCATCTTTAATATTTTCTACTTACTAACTCTCCATTTAATATCCTCATATTATAACATTTTAAATGTCTTTTTCAAAAACTTTATAAAAATCATTAATCTCTATTAAATTTTGAATTATTCTATAAAAAAATTAATAAAAGATAACGATAATCTCTTTCAATTAAATAGTTTTTATGTTATATTATAACTATGCAAAATATAAAAATGCTAATTTAATAAGGTTTATTTTTATTTATATTACCTATATATTTAAAAATTAATTTTATTAAATTACCAATTATCAAAGGAGAACAAAATGAAAACAAATAAGTTATTAAAATCCAGTATGGTTATCGCTTTCGCCTTAACTGCTACAACTGTAACCACTGCAGCTTGGCCTACACATTCTAGTTACAATGTGGCTAAAGCCAATTTTGGGGATACAGCCGCAACAGAAAAAACGAAAGGGGAGCTTAAAAAATTAATTGAGGAAATCTTTAACGATAATAGTATTACAAATCGTTACTTAGGGACTCCATTTTTCCATAAAACTTCTAACTTTCCTTACTACCATATAAGTTTCGAGAATCACTCTGTTCCTGAAGATGTAATCGATACTACTCCATGGTATAATATGTGGAGTGAAGCGGCGGAAGCAAAAGCAAAACTAGAAGCTAATTCTTTTACCGAAAAAACTGCTCAAAATGCAATCAATAACCTCAATTATTATAAGCAACTTTATAACTTTGATGTTAGTCACGAACTAAAAGGAGACGGGTTCTACACTACTACAGATTTTAAAACCCCTACTATGGTTCAGGCATATAGTGATGGTCAACAAAACTTTTATAAAAAAGCTAATGATAATAATGATAGTATCAAGAATCTTTTTAAAGATAACCTAATCGGTATTTACAAACAAGGACAAGATATTGAACTAAATCTAGTCGCTAATCCTGATAAAGTTACTAAGATTATTAGTTTTTCTGTTAATAAAGTATCCTCTATAGAACCTAAGATCAATCTAGGGCCTACTCCTCAGGAACAAAAACAAATTGCTTTTAGCATTCCTGGTGAATTAAAGGCCGAACAACTAGTAGTCTCAAATATGATTTATTTAGATCAAAATGGAGTTAAAAAAGAAACTGGACCTTTTGCATTAGATATAAACTATAAGAATACCACAGCAAAAGGAAACACAATACCTAAATATAGAGAAAAACTAAATGAAAAAATCCAGAATTGGATAGATCGTGGTGCAAAAGTTAATGAATGGTTATTAACAAAAGAAAACAATAAAGATAATGCCGCTGATTATAGTCAACGAGAAAAAATAAGCGAAGCTATCACACAGTTAAAAGAATTAAAACGTTCAAGTGATGCGAGCTATGATAAACTATACAAAATAGCTACTCCTATTCACGAAATAGAAGATACAGCTACTTTAAGGGAAGTCCTAGATACTAAAGTTGCTAAACTTTTAGAATACTTCGATCTTTACAAAGAAGATGTGTATACAAAAGAAAGTATTGCTAAATACAGAGAATATATAGAGAGTGTACCAAAACTAAAAAATACTAAAGATATTAAACAATTAGTTCAACTAATAAAAGAATTTGATAATGCCACATTTACATATTTAAGATTTAATACAGATGAGTTAAAACGATTAATCTCTATTGCTGAAAGTAGAAATAAAGATGAATATAACATTGTATCTTTAGAAAAATTCACTCAAGCACTTAATCATGCAAAAGATTGGATTAACCAAACTGAAAGCTATCGTCCACAAATAAACGAAACATCTGAACATGTAAAAAATCTGACTAATGCCATTAATGGACTGATTAAAAAGAACGGAGAAAAAGGTGAACAGGTTCCTCCAAAAGAAAAATCTAAACCTACCGAATCTAGACCTTACTCTGTACCTGCAAAATTTGTAGAACGTGGAACTACTAAGCCTTTTGGTCTTTATGGTAGAGACTATTCTCAAGTAATCAAAAATGTTTCAATTATTGATAAAGAAAATGGAAGAAGTGAAGTTACATTAACATTTGAGCCTACAACTACAAATTATGGTGCAACAGATATAGCTCCTATAGGAACAATTCAATATAATAAACTTGGAACAATATCAGATGCTGAAGTCTTAGAAACAGGCACTACTAGCGATAATATTACCTATCCTAAAAAAATAAAACTTTTAGTTTATTCTGATCAGAAAAATATCGCTCTTGAAGGCATTTCATTTAAAGATAGTTATAGTCTATCAAATAATAAATGGCTGGCTCCTCTTGATTTATATTTAGACTACAGCGCAAAATCTGAAACTAGCAAAGAAGAAGAGAAAAATCCTCTAAAAGAAGCTCTGAAAGAAAAAATAAATTATTTGGAATCAAAAGAGATTTCTGAAAACTATAAATCAATACCAGAAAGATTAAAAACAGGACTAAATCAATTAATTCCTCAAGTAAAAAATATTATAAATAAATCAGTTGTAACAAAAGAGGAATTTGATAAATATACATCTCTACTTTCTGAAGAAACAAATAAATTAGATAAACTTGCTAATCTTTATCAAGCATTAACCGCTACTAAAGATACATACAGTAATTTCTGGAAAGAGAATACTCACTATACTATAGAAAGTAGAAATTTAGTTAAATCAAAACTAGATGAATTAGAAAATACAATAAATAAACTTGTAGCCTCTGATATAGAGGGAACAAGTGAGAAATTCACTGATGAATACGGTAAAGAAGGAACAGCTATAGTATATAAAAAAATAGATGAACTTACAGGAGGACTTCAACATTTAGGAGATTACCTACGTATTGATACCACTGCATTATCAAATGAAATTTCTAAAGCCGAAAAAGCATATGCTACAGCAAAAGATAGCTCTGCTAAGCGCACATTAAAACAATTAATTGATGAAGCAAAACAATATGTTGAACATTCTAAACTAACACCTGAGTCTCCCGACACTGATGATCAAGTTAACACTGACTTAACAGATTATTATACTGAACAATTTAAGTTTGCGATTCAAGATTTAAATAATTCACAACCTGAAGATAATAAAACATCTTCTATTAGAGATGAGCTTGCTAAAAAAGTAAATCAGGTTTCTCTTGTTACAGTTGGTAAAAAAGAGCCTTCAGCATTTGTTACACTAACTAATGAGCTTGCTAAAGCAAAAGAAGTTTTAAACAATAATGAAGCTAGCGAAGACGCCCTTAAAGATGCTTTAAACAAACTTTCTTCTGCCCTAGATACATTTAATGCTTCTGCTGATGCTAAACAAACACCTCCAAATACTGATAATCCTGCAAATGATAATAATATATCTAAAACACAATTAGAAGCATATTTCAAAAAAGCTGATTTAAGCGGACTTTCTTCTATGAATTCTGTTCTTAAAAATGCTTATCTAATTACAGAAAATGAAAAGAACTATATAGAATTAGAACTACAACCAATGCTTGGTGACAAAAATCAACCTATCGGTGTCTTAAGCAAACTGACTACATTTGAAAATAATGAAGAAAAAGACAACGTTGAAGTTTTGAGTACTGCAACTGTTAACATTACTTTTGGTAATACAACTCAAGAATACAGCTATCCTTCTAAAGTTAGAATACCTATAAACGGTAAACCTACTGAAATTAAAGTAAATACTTATGCAAGCAGTGCCGTTTTCGGTGATAACCAACATAAAAATCCTGCAGTCTTAAGCCTTACTTACCCTAAAGATAACTCTATTATAAGTGCAGACAAAAAACAATTAAATGCTTTATTTAATGCAACAACAAGTAAATATTATGATAGTTGGAACAGAGTTTTCAAAAATAATAACTATGACAAAGACATGGCTATAATAAATGATTTCGGCAATAAGATTAATGCAGCACAAAAAGTGCTAAATAACAACTCAGCAACTAAAGAAGACATAACAACGGCATTTTCAAATCTATATGATGTGAAATTCCAATATGATTTACTTATTGAACTAAGACGCTCAAATGCTGATACACTAGCAAACTTCAACACTGATAAAGATAGTAATAACTATAGCGTTGAAAGTATAAACAAAGTAGATTCTTATCTTCAAGAAAAAATTGATAAATTAGAAGACTTGGTACACAATAATTATAAATCACAAGAAATTAGTCAATTATTTAATGATATAAGAAATTATTCTTCTATGCTTCGCTATGATACTACCGACTTAGAAAATACTATTAAAACCGCTGAAGAAAAAATAAAATCTGGAACATATAAACAAGACTCAAAAGAAAAAGTTACTACGGCAATCAATAATGCCAATAACTTTATTAAGAAAGCAAAAGAAACACGTAATCTAGAAGATAGACGTAGTGACCTTAAAAAAGAATTAGAGTCTGCAGTAGCTAATTTAGTAGCTGATACTAATACTTCTCCTGGAGAGCAACCTAACAAAGATGATAATAAACCTTCTTCTACAGATATTCTTAAGGCACAACTTTTAGTTCCATTAGAAGCAGCTAAGATAATAGCGCATGATGATCAATTAAAAACAGATATTAATAAAGAAGCTCTTGATAAATATAGAAGTATTATTACAAATGCACAAAAAGTTTTTGATAATCCTAAATCTTCAGCAGAAGAGATAATCAAAGCTATAAATGATTTAGGTAGCGGTCTAATCGAGTATACAAATAATAAATCTAAACCTAATACCGATAAACCTAATACTGATAAACCTAATACTGACAAACCTAATACTGACAAACCTAATACTGACAAACCTAATACTGATAAACCTAATACTGATAAACCGGCAGTCACTAAACAATTCTTTGAAGATAAAAAAATTGGTGTTCAAGTAGAACTAATTGGTAATAGCCCTGCTACAAAACTAGAAGCAAAAGAAATCAATGATAATCAATTAGCTCAAAATATTTTAACGAAATTAAATCTACCAAACAGTAATGTAAGAATATTAGAGCTTAAACTTTTAGATAAAGATAATAATACGGTTAATTCTAACGCCAAACGTAAGGTATCAATTACTTTAAAAGAGGGTGAAAAAGATGTTGCTGTTTACCATGTAAAAGAAGACGGCTCTTTAGAACTAATTAAATCTCAAATTAATGGTAATATCTTGACGTTTGAAATAGATCACTTTAGTAAATTTGCCCTAGTAAGTGAAAATAAAAAAGATTCTAATCAAATTTCTACAAATAGAAAATTATTAAGTAATACAGGCTCTCAAACTGTAAACTCACAACTATTTGGAGCATTAATACTAGTATTAGGCGGAGTTCTATACTTAGCTAACAAAAAGAGAAGAAATTAAAAAAACAATATATTAGTTAATATGAATCAAGTTAGAGGATTCCCCTAACTTGGTTCATATTTTAATAAATATCACTTAATAAATTTACATTAACATTCCCTATAATTATTATTTTACTACCCTTTTGGGTCATATCAAAAAATATTATCAGTTGAATTTTTCCCTATTTTAAGGTAAAATTGTAGTGCTTATAGAAATTTTTAAAAGTGATTATTTTCTATATGAATTAACGAGATTTTAGGAGAATTGTAATGAGTAAATATCATTTTATAGGAATCAAAGGATCTGGTATGAGTTCCCTCGCACAGATTGCCTATGATATGGGACATATTGTCCAAGGTTCCGATGAAGAAACTTATTTTTTTACACAAGAAAAATTAGAACAGCGTAATATACCGATGTTCTACTATAATGAAGAGAATATAAAAGAAGGCTATGAAGTTATCTTAGGAAATGCCTTTGATGACACGCATATTGAATGTCGTCGCGCCAAAGAATTAGGTTTAAAAATCTATACCTATGCTCAATTTTTAGGTAAACTACTAGAAGAAACACCTTCTATCGCCGTAACAGGAGCTCATGGTAAAACTACAACTACTACTATGACAAGTAATATTTTTAAACATAATCGTGTTACATCTTATCTAATTGGAGATGGAACTGGGCACGGTGAAAAAAATTCAGACTTTATGATTGCAGAAGCGTGCGAATACTATCGTCACTTTTTAGCCTATCATCCAGATTACGCTATCGTAACTAATATTGATTTTGATCATCCTGATTATTTTAATGATGAATATGATATGTTTGATGCATTTCAAAGCTTTGTCAATCAAGTTAAAAATACAGTAGTTATATGTGGTGATGACCGTCTGGCTTCTAAGTTAAAACCTGCTCACGCTAAAACAATTACTTATGGATTTAACGATGGAAATGACTACCAAATAAAAAACGTTCAAACTTCTACTGAGTACAGCAAGTTTGATATTTATAAAAATAATACTTTACTTGGAACATTCACTATGGCGATTTTTGGCTTACATGACATTTCTAATGCTACTTCTGCCATTGCCTTGGCTGATATCAATGGTATTAGTGTAGAAAAAATCCAAGAATCATTAGACTTATATCGTCCAGCAGAACGAAGATTTAGCGAATATAAATTCGGTAGTAATGTAGTTGTTGATGACTACGCTCATCACCCTAGCGAGATAAAAGCTACTATTGATAGTGCTCGCCGCAAATATGCAGGTAAACAAATTGTAGCTATTTTTCAACCACATACTTATACAAGAACTGCCAAGTTCTTAAATGAATTTGCTGAAAGTCTGCTAACTGCAGATAAAGTATTTTTATGTCCAATTTTCGCTTCAGTCCGTGAAAAAGAAAAAATTGTTGGAATTGAAGATTTACAAAAAGTAACTCCAGGTTCTGAAATCATTCATGGAGAAGAAGATTTTGACAAACTAAACTTTGAAAATACGGTCTTTTTATTTATGGGAGCCGGAAATATTAATAAACTTTGTCATAAGTTTTTTGAAAAAAACACTAGCAATTAACCTTATTTTAAAATATAACGAATACAACACTCAAGGAGGAAATATAAATGTTAAATATTGATTGGCTTGTACTTGCCTACGCAGGAATTTTTCTATCAGGAGTAGGAGTACTTATTATTTGTATTAGCGCTGCAAGAACTTTAGGAACTGCAAGAAAATCTATTATATCTGTTACAGAGTGCGTGGAAGATGTAACTAATATCGCTGAAGACGCACTTACTCTTGCAAAAGATTTAAACGAAACTGTTAAAAAAGTAGAAGGTCATTTAGAACCAATTATGGTTGAAACTAACATCTTACTACAAAACGCAAATATCCTTGCTGAAGATATGCAAGTAAAATCTGAAAAATTAGATCCATTATTTAATACAGCTGAAGGTCTAGCTTCTTCTATTAATGGACTTCAATCTTCTGTAGATAACATGAAAAATAATGTTACAGGTTTTAGAAAAAATACTGATGAAAAAATCAACGATTTATCTGAAAAAGTTGAAGAAAATAAGAGTAAAGCAGCTGACTTACTTAACAAATTCTTTAAGAAAGAAAAATCTTCAGAAGAAAACTAAGATTTAAGACAATTAATATAGAAAATTAGTATCCCTCAAAATATTTATCTTTGAGGGATATTAATTTTAGCATTAATTTTTATTATAAAAACTATCTAATTATATTAAAATCCTTGCTTTTATTTCCAATTTAGTGTATCATACACAAGTATAAATTTTTATAAAGGAGAACAAAATATTTTATGTTAAATGAATTTAAAAAATTTGCTTTTAAAGGTAATGTATTAGATCTTG
>ERZ772999.1903-NODE-1903-length-11799-cov-22.814203_pt1 | contig 11799 bp, 5 predicted proteins | sample MGYA00511467_ERZ772999 | MGnify/ENA primary metagenome ERZ772999 (study PRJEB29015, sample SAMEA2738064) | human oral metagenome | biome: human oral; feature: human-associated habitat; material: saliva | place: China | collected 2218 ...
TAACCTTCTTCAGGAAGCGCTCAAGCGGAGCCAGCAGAGCAACAGCCAGCAGCGGGGGGAAGACCTGGCCGGTGTAGCTGAATGCGTACAGCGGCAGATCCAGACCGAAGAACGGAACGTTCAGAACCTTGGTGGCGGGGTCAGCAAGAGCAGTCAGATCGGTGAAGGTACCGGTCATCAGTGCAGCGGGGATAGCCGCACCAACCCACATGTTCGCGCCCAGACGCTTAGCAGCGGTAGCACCCAGCATGATGGGCATGAAGTTCAGAACAGACAGCGAAGCAGCCTTCAGGATGTACCAGAAAGCAAACTGCTGCATCCACTGGGTGTTCAGAGCCTTAGCTTCCTCGGGGTCAGCCACACGAGCACCGTTAATGATGTCGATGTTCACGCTCTGACCGGTCAAGTCAGTGTACTGGCCGAAGAAGCCCAGCTGCTGCATGAACACAATCAGGGTCAGGATCATCGAGGTACCCAGAAGTGCCCACAGCAGAGGACGGAAGGAGTCAGACAGAACGTCGAAGACGTTGGTAAGCCAGCCGGACTTCTTGCCCTCAGCCTCAACCTTGGTGCCGCCCTCAGAGTGACCAGCCATAGCCGGCAGAGCGTTGATCTCGTTGTACACAGCCTCAACGCGCTCGCCCAGAACAACCTGAGTCTGGCCGGACTGCTCAATCACAGAGAGAACGCCGGGCAGACCCTCAATCTTTTTGTTCTGCACTGCATCGTTAGACACAGGAGTGACACGAAGGCGGGTCGCACAGTGAGTAATGTGCTCGATGTTCTCGGGGCCACCTAGGCCGTCAAGAATCTTCTCGCCAAGTTCGCGGTTATTCACGATACTTCCTTAGATATGCGGTCAATGTCTATACGGTTGCTGCCGGAGGCTGTGCCTACCTGACGTTGCGGTAGCCAAAAAAGCCCCGGAAAACACGGCCAGAAAACACAAAAGACCCGAGTCTCTCGACCACCGGAAGCACTACACTCGTGCCCGCTATGGAGCTTCGGTACAGCAAATAGAGGGGATTCTCGGCAGATATATGCTGCCGTCCCATACGGTGTTGAGTAACTCAGGTCTTGCCTGCCAAACCAGTAACAACCCTGAAGAAGGTTTCCCTTCTCAAATAGTTCCCTGTAACTCTAAGGGTTTTCCCAGGATAAGAGCAAGGTGAGAGGCAGAAGCTATCAGAAGCTGTTAAATGTTTCACCCAAGTGATAGCTAAGACACACCCTCGGTGCTGCTAGTAGGAGTACTCCGGCTGGTTCCGGAACACTACGGAGGGGATGCTTGCCAAGACACGAAAGGGCCCCGCATCCACAGGATACGGGGCCCACGCGCTACCGAAGCAGCTACCTTTCCAACTAACTACTTAGCCGGGAAGAAATTCAGCGGAGCAACCTCCAGCTCAGGGTAATTACGCTTCTGCCAACGGCGATTACGATGCGCATTCACCTCAATCAGCACGGCACCCAGAGCACCGGCGCCCAGAGCCGTCCACAGCAGATGCGGAAGCACAGTAACGAACTGGTGGTACTCCACCAGAATCGGCACGAACAACGCCGCGAAGAACACCGCAAGCAACGCACCAAACAGCAGAACACGAGCACGGTTGAACGGACGAGCAACCGCAGCCAAGTTCCACAGACCCATCATCACCAGGGTAATGAACGAAGCCGTCTGAACCTGACGGATATCCTCAACACCCATGCCGCGAGCCGTGAACGTCACCGCCAACAGCATCGCAACCACAATAATCGAGTTCGGAACCGTGTAATTCAGTACGCGGCGCAAGAAGCCCGGCACATAACGGCGCGAATTCGGCAACAGAGTCAATGCGAAGGACGACGCACCCACAATCAAGAAGTCCGCAGTCGAGTACTGACGCGGCAAGAACGGGAAGGTCAAACCGAAAATACTGAACAGAACACCCAGAAGAATCGCGAAACCAGTCTTCGTCAAGAACAGGTTCGCCACCATCTCAATGTTCGTAATGACCTGACGGCCCTGCTCCAACGCAGCCGGTAGAGACGAGAACTTACCGTCCAGAAGAACCAGACGAGAAACAGCCTTCGTCGCCGGAGCAGCGTTACCCATCGCAATACCCAAGCTTGCATGCTTAAGCGCCAGAGCGTCATTAATACCGTCACCGGTCATCGCCACCACGTGGCCGCGCTCCTTCAGGGCAATCACCATGTTCTTCTTCTGCTCGGGCGAGACACGACCGAAAATATTGTGAGTAGCCGCAGCCTCAGCAAGCTCCGGACCGTCCTCAGGCAGAGTCGAAGCATCAACCGCGCCCGCAGACGTATCCATGCCCGCGGTCTTCGCAGCCGCAGCCACAGTGAACGGATTATCACCCGAGAAGACCTTCAAAGTCACACCCTGACGGTGGAAATACTCCACAATTTCAGGAGCATCCGCACGCACATTCTCACGGAAAATCACGAACAGAACCGGGGCAGCATCGGACGGGATCTTCTGGATCGGCTCATCCTTCTCATTGCGAACCACCGCAGAAGCATGCGCCAAAACCATCGTGCGCAGACCCAGCGCCGCCAGCTCAGCGGCACGCTCACGCTCAGCGCTACCCTTGGTGAGAAGCGCCTCCGGAGCGCCCAGAAGCCACGCACCCGAATCCTTGAATTCAATCGCGCTAAAACGCAGGGCCGACGAGAACGGCACAATACCGCTCACCGACGCCGACGAAGCATCCGGGAAGCCACCGGTCAGAGCCGCAGCGGTCGGGTTTGCGTTCTCATCGTGACCAAACCAAGCCAGCGCCTCATCCCAGCCGGCAGGCAGAGACGCACGCCAAGAAGTGTGTTCCGCCGAGTCAGCATCCGGGCCCTCAGCCTCAGCAACGGTGTCCAGGGGGCGCACCGAATCAAAAATTACGCCACCCTCAGTCAGGGTGCCGGTCTTATCGAAGCAGACCACATCCACACGAGCCAGAACCTCAACCGCAGGCTGCTCCTGCACCAGGATGTTGTGCTTACGACCCAGCGCCACAGCCGCCGCCGCAAACGCCAGAGTAGTCATCAGCGCCAGACCCTGCGGAATCATCGAAGCAACCGAGGACACCACAGCAATAGAAACCTGCTCCCACAGGTGGTTCTGCTGCACGGTCTCCAGGCCACCAGCCGCCTGAATCTGACCCCACGACACAACAGGAATAATGACCGCAAGACCCACCGTAATCCAGCGGACCACACGGTTCAGCGCATCACGCAGCTCAGACTGAATACGCGAGAACTGACGCGCCTCATCAGAAATCTTGCTTGCACGAGAATTCGCACCCACGTGAGAGAGCAGGACTCGGCCGGTACCACCCAGCACACTCGACGCCGACAGCACCATATCGCCGGGGCGCTTAGCAATCGGGTCGTTCTCACCGGTCAGCAGAGACTCATCCAGCTCCAAAGAATCGGAGGTGAGCACAATAGCGTCCGCGGGAACCTGATCGCCGCGCTTGAGGATGACAACGTCACCCTCAACCAGCTGCTCCATCGGAACCTCAACGCTCTTACCGTCACGCACGGCAGTAGCGGGGGAGCGGTCCAGCAGGGAGATGCGATCCAGCTCAAGCTTCGCCTTGTACTCCTGCACAAAACCAATCACCACGTTAGCGATAACAGCCGCCAGAAAGAGCAGATCAGCCCAACGCTGGTACATGATCACCACGGCACCACAGGCACCCAACACAAAGTTGAAGACCGTGAACAGGTGCGCACGCATAATGCTCCACAGCGTGCGAGAAGACTTATTATTCTGGGTATTGACCCTACCCTCAGCAGTCAGGCGAGCAACATCATCGCTGCTCAAACCGTGCTGGGCAATATCGAAAGATCCGCTATGCGGTGTTTCAGAATATTCGGGAATGTAGCCGGCAACGGCAGGCGCTGCCGTTTTCTGCTGAGGATCCATGCGTGGGTCTCTTTCTCGAATGGATGGAATGCTGAACTGAATAGAGTTCAGCATTGCGGACACTACCTTTCAGTGTATCCGTGCAGGAGGGGATAAAGATAATCTCCGCCCTGTAATGAACTAATATTTACAGCCATTCCAGAACGGAGATTTAATATATGCGCATACTGGCATATTTTGATATAGAAAGTGTTTGCGGGATGGTTCGCTAACACCCCATAAAATCAGCGCCTCAGCAGAATCAACGCTCCGGCAGAATCAACAAACGATTCGTCACCGGATGCCTCAACACCTCAATCGGATGCTGATACACCTCAGACAACAACTCCGCCGAACACACCTGCTCAGGGGCGCCCGAAGCAACCACCTCACCACCACGCAACAACACCATACGGTCAGAATACGCAGCCGCCACATCCAAGTCATGAAGCACCGTCAACACCGCAGCACCCTCAGCAGCCAACTCACGGCTCACCCGCAACGTCTGCTCCTGATGCGTAATATCCAACGCCGCAGTCGGCTCATCCAAAAGAATCAGCGGAGTCTGCTGAGCAAACACACGCGCCAAATGCGCACGACCACTCTCACCACCGGACAGAGTCGTAATATCGCGATCCGACAAATGAGTCACCGACGTACGCTCCATCATCGAAGCAACCACGGCGTCATCCTCTGCAGCGCGCTCCGTGCACTTCCACGGGGTACGACCCATCTGAACAACCTCATGCACCGTGTACGAAAATGCCACGTTCAACTTCTGCAGTAGCATCGCACGCTGACGCGCCATCTGACGGGCATGAATCGAACCCAAAGGGGTGCCATTCAACAGAATCTCACCGCTACTGGGCGCAATATCACCAGCAATCACACCCAACAGAGTCGACTTACCGGCACCATTAGGGCCAATCAGCGATACAACCTCGCCCGCAGCAACCGACAGAGACACATCATTCAAAATCTGACGCCCACCAGCGTTAAAACACACACCGGACAGGCTCAACAACTCACTCACGAAGCACCTCCGCCCTGACCCAGGGAACGACGCAACAACACAAAGAACGTCGGGCCGCCCACCAAAGCCGTAAAAATACCAATCGGCAAATCAGCAAAAGGCACCAGCGTACGCGCACCCAAATCAGACAGCGCAATCAACAAGGCACCACCCAATGCCGAAGCCGGCAACAACACACGATTCGACGGACCCAAAATCATGCGCAACAAGTGAGGAATAATTAGACCAATAAACGCAATAATGCCCGCATACGCCACCGCAGCACCCGTCAACAAAGCCGTCGCCGCAATAGACACTGCACGCAGACGTTCCACGTTCACACCCGAATGCTGCGCCGCACGCTCACCCAACGCCAGAACATCCAGCGAAGAAGCCATCACAAAACACGCCACCAAGCCGATCAGAATAACCGGCCACACGCTCGCCACAGCCTTCCACGTGGAACCGTTCAGCGAACCCATCTGCCAGAACACAATCTGATCGCGGCTCGTCGTATCAGCAATAAACATGAGGAATGCAATAATCGCATTCGCCACCGCGGTCACCGCAATACCCGTCAAAATCATCGACAGGACCTTCGCACGACCCGAAGAACGCGACAGGAAATACACCAGCGCAGTAGCCGCCAACGCACCCACAAACGCGAATGCAGGAGTCGTGAAAATACCGAAGAACTGCAGGTTCAACACAATCGACAAACACGCGCCAACAGCCGCACCCGAGGAAACACCAATCACGCCCGGCTCAGCCAACGGGTTACCAAACACCGACTGCATCACCGCGCCGGAAGTACCCAATGCGGCACCCACCAGCACACCCAACAGCACACGCGGGAAACGGATATTCCACAGAGTGCTATCCGCCAGCTGCATCGTCGGGTTCTCCGGGGCAAGACCCAGATGACGGCCCACAGAAGCAACCACCTGATCAGTCGGGATATTGTACTGACCCAAACCCGCAGAGAGCACCATCACAACGCACAGCGCCACCGCCAAAAACGTAAACGTCAGACCGGCACGGCGCCGACGCGAAGCACGATAATCCCGCGCACCCGCCGCACTCTTCACAGCAGCCACTACTGGCCCCCCGCAGGAGTGGAGTACGCAGCCTTAGCCAGCGACAGCAAAACCGCCGGAGTATTCGGGCCATAGGACAGAATCTGGCCGTCACGCATATCGATAATGCGCTTATTCTTACCGGCATTCGTCTCACCCACACCCGGGCGAGCCAAGAAACCATCCAAACCGCCGGTGGACTTAATGCCGCCGCTCATGGTCAGAATGACGTCCGGGTTCAGCTTCACTAGCGCCTCACTGGTCGCCGGAATGATATTCGTCGCGTTCTGCTCAGACGCCACATCCTTGCCGCCAATAGCCTGAATCAAATCGTCAGCACCCGAACCCTTGCCGAGTACGAAGAATACGCCAGCGGTACCGCGCACGTACAGGAACGCGAACGACACCTGCTGCTCACCCTTCGGGGCGACGTCCTTGAGCACCTGCAGGGCATAATCCAGGTCCTTCTGCACGCGGGCAGCAACCTGCTCGCCCGCCTCCGGAACACCCAGCGCCTGTGCAACAGCCTTGAGCTGCGGAATGATCTTATCCATACGACGCTCATGATCGAAGACCACCACGGTCACGCCCGCTGCGCGCAACTGATCCACAATCTCAATCGGGCCGTTGCTCTTATCCCACAGCACCAGGTCCGGGGAGGTCGCCAGAATCGCCTCAGCGTTCAGGTCGTGACCGTTCTGGGTCACCAGCGGCAGATGAGCCAGCGACTGCTCCGTCGAGGAGGTGACACGGCCAACCAGGCGACCGCCCAGGCCCAGCGCAATCATCTGCTGAGCCAGAGTGCCGTACAGATCCAGTGCCAGCACACGGTCAGCGGACTTAACGGTCACCTCGGTGCCGTTGAAATCCTTGAACGTCACGGGGAAAGCCGGGGTGGGGGTATCGACCATCGGCTGAATTTCGGGGGTATCTGCGGCGCTATTGGGGCCGCGCAGAGCCTTCTGATTAGGGGCAATAGAAGAACGCAGCTGATCGGCAAGGTTCTCCAAAACGGTGCGGGTGCTCTGCTCATCCACCACAGCCTGCGAAGTGCTTGAAGAAGCGGCCGGGTTCTGAGTACCCACACCGCAAGAGCTCAGCAGGAACGCGGAAGTGATGGAGAATGCCGCATACTTCACTGCATCGCGGCGGTTCAGGGCAGAAGAAGAAAGGGAAGAAAACATCGTCGTCTCACAGAAAAAGGGAGTTAAGAAAAACTGGGGTAGGCGCCGGGGTAAAACCTGGCCCCTGAAGCGGGGGTGCAGTGAAAATCTGCACCCCCGCACGGGCCGTGTCGGCTCACCGGTGAACCTTATGGTTGAGTCTCACGGGCGAGCCGGCAACGTGGGCATCCTCGTGAGGTGCCGTTATGCCTTCTTGCGGCGGCGAGTGTACACGACGGTACCCGCACCGGCTGCAACAGCGATGAAGCCTGCAACCAGGGTGCCCTCAACACCGGAGGCGCCGGTGGAAGCCAGAGGCTTGCCGGTGACCGGGTCGCAACCCTCACCCTCGTAGACGGTCTCGGACACAGTCTTGGTGGTGGTCTTCGCGCCGTTAATCGCCGCGGAGAAGCTCAGCGGAGCCATGTCCTTGCCGGCGTCGTAGAAGCCAGCGAAAGCCTTCGCGCCCTCAGCGGTCAGGGTGGTTGCCGCACCGTTGACGCTCACAGCGTCAGAGGAGCTCTGCAGACCCGAAAGATCCACCTTCAGCAGTGCCACCTCACCATAGTTAGTTGCCTTGCCGGAGAGGTCATTGCTGTTTATGGTCGCGTAGAGAGTGCCGGAATTGCCGTTAATCTCAAGGCGCGGGTTCGCAATGGTGGTGTCCAGAATGCCGTGGTGACCGGTGAAACGAACTGAACCGCTGAAGGAGATGGAACCCTTACCGCCCTTGAAGGTGCCGGTGCCGTTAGACCAGTTGAACGCATCCGAAGAGTAGGAGGTGCCGTTCAGCTCCCAGCTACCGTTCGCGATGCCGCCGCGCACGTAGTTGCGGAAGGAATCACGCACGCCCCAGCCAAGGTTTGCGCTCTTAATGGTGCCGTCGGATGCGTCCTGATCCTGCACCTCGCGGGTGCGGGTGACTGGTACGCAGACAGGCTGTGCCGGGTTGCTGCTGACGGAACCGTTCGAGGAGGAACCGCCGTTAGAAACGCTGCCGGAGGTGCCTGCCGAACCGCCAGAACCGGAGCCGTTAGCGCCGGAGTTACCGGAGGAGTTCGAGGAGCTGTTATCAGAGGAGCCGTTCTCAGAACCCTTGTTATCGGAGGACTTGCTCTCAGTAACGCGGGGAACCTCAACGGTGTTCTCCGCGGTCTGCTCGCTGAGCTTTACAGAGAAGCTCAGCGGCGCCATGGCGTTGTCGGCACCGCGGTACTGGCTGGCAAAGAGCACGTCGGAACCTTCAGCGGTGAGCGCGACTGCTGCGTTCTGTGCGGAGAAAACGCTGTCCTTCACGCTCGCGCCGGAGAGGTCCACCTCAGCGATAGCCAGACCGGTCTTGGAAACGGACTTACCGTCGCGGGTCAGTGCGTCAACATCAGCGACCAGGGTGCCCTTACCGTTGACGACGACCAGGCGCATGTTCTTGATGGTGCTCTTGAGCTGACCGTTGTGGCCGGTGAACTCTGCGGTGCCCGCGAAGTTAATCTGACCGGTCTTGGTCTCGGGGTTGTACACGCCGGATGCCTGAGTGTACTTGAAGCCGCCAGCTGCGGTCTTCTCCATGCCCTCAACGTTCACGGAGCCGTGCGCGAAGCCGGTCAGGTACTTCAGGAAGGACTTACGAATATCCCAGCTGAGGGTGCCGGACTCGACGACGTTGCCGGTGACCTTTTCTTCACGCTTGGGCTCGGTGGTTGCGGCGGGGGAGGAGGGTGCCGCGGAGGTGGGAGCTGCGCTCGGTGCCGCGGAGGTGGGAGCGGCGCTCGGTGCCGCAGAAGTGGGCTCGGCGGGCTTGGGCGCCTCGCTGGTCGGTGCGGAGGAAGGCTCGCTGCTGGGCTCAGCGGTCGGCGCAGCAGTCGGCTTGGCGCTGGGTTCAGTGCTGGGCTCAGGGCTCGGCGCGGGTGCTTCCTTGGTCACGATGGTTGCCGAGAAGCCGAGCGCATCCAGCTCCTGACCTGCCTTGTAGAAGCCCGCGAAGGCGCCGGTTGCCTCTTCGGAAAGCTTGACGCGGGTGCCGTTTTCCTCGTCAACGCTGGGCAGGGTGATGGTGTTACCCTCAACCTTCAGACCGGAGGCGTTGAAAGTGCCGAGGGTCATGTTCTTGGTTTCGACCAGGTCGTTCGGGGTGGTGTTGCCGTTGTAGGGGCGCGACTGAACGTTGGCGCGCACGGTGCCCACGCCGTCCTTAATGGTGACGGAGAGGTCGGAGATGATGACTTCCAGCAAGCCGTGGTGTGCGGTATAGCGAATCGAGGAGCCGGTGAAGGTGACCGAGTATTCGCCGTTGGCTACGGTGCCTTCGGCGGAGGTGAAGTGGTAGGAGCCGTCTTCGTTGGCGGTGACGCCGGTCAGTTCCTGGGAGCCCTGGGAGAAGCGTCCGTTGATGTAGGAGCGGAAGGACTTCTTCAGACCCCAGTTGACGGTGACGTCCTGCAGGCTCTGCTCTGAAGCTGCGGTTACCTCACCGGCGCTGACGTGGGAGTTGGTTCCAGCTGCGAAGGCCACGGGTACACCAGCGACGCCGCTGAGGCCGATGGTTGCTGAAGCCAAGAACGCCCAAGTGCGCTTGGTGAGAGAGGGGGTAGACATTCGGTGTCTCCTTGAATTTTGTGATTGTGATGTTCGTATCAAGTCTAGCCCTATTAGCCTATGTTTGTGTAACTTAATGCCTAGGGTGACTTATGTATAAGGTTTACCTTAGCAAATTTTTTTGTGAGAGCTATTGCCAAAACCGGTTTTTGGTGACAATATGTCATTAACAGTTTTGGTGACACTATGTCACTAAAACATTTATTGTTCACCCACAAGCGATTTTAGGAACTCACCATGACCCTGACCGCCCCCGAAACCACCCAGGAACGCTTCTCCGCTCGCCTGAAGGAAAGCACCAAGCACGTCCACGACAACGCCGAACACTCCACCTTCATGGAAGACCTCATGGGTGGCTCCCTCAACACGGAGGCATACCTGCGCCTCATCAACCAGTACGTGCACATCTACGAAGCACTCGAAGCAGTCTCCGAGCACTATCGCGCAGAATCCAACCCCATCACCGAACCCTTCACCCACCCCGGCCTCGACCGCGCAGAATACATCCGCGCAGACATCCGCGCCCTCGGCCAGGACGGAGACATCGACGCACCCCTGCCCGCAACCGCAGAATACGTAGAGCGCATCCGCGCCACCATCAACTCCCCCGAACGCTACCTCGCACACCACTACCTGCGCTACCTCGGCGACCTCTCCGGCGGCCAGGCAGTCGCAGCGCTGGTCGCCCGACACTACGGCATCCCCGCAGAAGCACTGAGCATGTACCGCTTCACCGAACTACCCAAGCCCAAGGTCTTCAAGGACGGCTACCGAGAACTGCTCGACAACGCACCCCTGACCGACGAACAGTGTGAAGCCCTCATCGAAGAATGCGTCGAAGGCTTCCGCATTAACGCTTCCCTGTTCGCGCAGCTGGGCCGCAAGGTCGCCGAGGCATAAACACCAAACGCCTCAACACACAACACCTAAACGCTCAACGCACAAGCCTGCGGGCATAACAAAAGGGGCGGATGCTTTCACAAGCATCCGCCCCTTTCGGCGTTAGTCTCAAACTAGTCGAAAACTAGCCCTTTGCAACCTCACCGAAGTAAGAAGCGAGAGTACCCTCGTGAGCTGCACGCAGCTCATCCAGGTCAATGGAAACCTCATCCTGGAAGTCCAGAGCGTTCGACTCAGCATCCACCACACCAATACGTGCGAAGGGGAACTGGCGAGCGGTGCACATATCCTTGAAGCGCACCTCCTCAGAACGCGGAACCGAAACCACAACGCGGCCCAGGGACTCCGAGAACAGCAGGGTGAACAGGTCCAGGCCGTCACGCTCAGCAACCTCACCCAGACCAATGCGGGCACCGGTGTTGAAACGCAGGCAAGCCTCCGACAGAGCAGCAGCCAGACCACCAGCAGACACGTCGTGCGCGGCATCAATCATGCCGTCACGAGACATATTCACCAGCATGTCACCCAGCTGACGCTCCAGAGCCAGATCAACCTTCGGCGGCTGACCGCCCAGGTGGCCCTTGAAACGAGCCCACTCGGAGCCGTCCAGCTCGTCGCGAGTGGTACCCAGCAGGTAGATAGCCTGACCGTCATGCTCAGGAGCCCAACCCGAAGGGGTGCGGCGGGTGACATCATCCATCACGCCCATCATCGCCACCACGGGGGTCGGGTTAATAGCCTTACCACCGGTCTGGTTGTACAGGGACACGTTACCGCCGGTCACCGGAACACCCAGCTCCATGCAGCCATCAGCCAGGCCGCGAACAGCCTCAGCGAACTGCCACATGACGTCCGGATCCTCGGGAGAACCGAAGTTCAGGCAGTCAGACACAGCCACGGGGCGTGCACCAACGGTCGCAACGTTGCGGTACGCCTCAGCCAAGGACGCGCGAGCACCCTCGTACGGATCCAGGTAGGTGAAACGCGGGGAGGCGTCGGTCGCCAGAGCAACACCGAGGTTGGTGTTCTCGTCCACACGTACCACACCGCCGTCGTCCGGCATGGACAGGGCGGTGTTGCCCTGAACGTAGCGGTCGTACTGGTTGGTAATCCAGGACTTGGAGCACATGTTCGGGGACGCCATGAACGCCT
>ERZ772999.1906-NODE-1906-length-11768-cov-30.450013_pt1 | contig 11768 bp, 9 predicted proteins | sample MGYA00511467_ERZ772999 | MGnify/ENA primary metagenome ERZ772999 (study PRJEB29015, sample SAMEA2738064) | human oral metagenome | biome: human oral; feature: human-associated habitat; material: saliva | place: China | collected 2218 ...
CGTAGACCGAGTCGGCCTCGTTGTCCATGCCGGCCGTCCACCCCAGCGACAGGTTAATGACGTCGGGGCGCAGGACGACCATGTCGTCGAGCGCGGCCAGCAGCGCCGAGTCCAGCAGGGCGTCGTCCTCGCTGCGCGTCACCTTGCCGACGATAATCTGCGCGTCCGGGGCGGTGCCGACGATCTTATCGGCGTTGCCGGCGGCGATGCCGGCGACGTGCGTGCCATGGAATCCGGAGCCGCCCTCGCGCGGGGCGGCATCCACATCGTCATCCGCGTAGTCGTAGGCGAAGGGGAACTTCTCGGACATGTACTGGCCGGACTTTCCGGCCCCCAGGTGAGGCACCAGCGCCTGCACCTCATCCTCGGACAGGGCGACGTTGTCGGGCATAGCCCCCGTGAACGCCGGGTGAGTCATGTCGACGCCCGTGTCGATGACCGCGATGACCTTCCCCTCGCCCTTCTGCGTGACCTGGTCGGTGCGCATCATGAGCTGGGCGCTCAGATTCGCCGGGTCCTGCCCCTCCGACTGGGAAGCCCTGGTGCCACCTTCGGCATCCATGGCCGCCACGTCGCTGACGTGCCCCTCGCGCTCCAGGAACGCCGCCCGCACGCCGCTCGACGCCCGGATCGCGTCCAGGGAACCGGCGGGCGCGCGCAGCGCGAAACCGACCAGGGCGTTGTCGTACTCGCGCTGCACCTGCACCCGCGCTCCCGGGAACGCCCCGGCCACGGCCTCGTTGATCGAGGCGAGGGAGGCGGCGGCATCCGCCCCGTCGTCAAGCTGGACGATGATGCCGACGACGCGCGCCGGGTCCCGATCGGTGTCCGATTCCGCGTCGTGGCTCTGGCCGCTCTTCGAGGTCAGCGCCGTGTCGAGGTCTCCGACGGGCAGGGACGAGGCAGCGGTCTCCGTCGCGGGTCTCTCTCCCGAGACCAGGGGCGAGGCCACGGACGCGGGGCCCGTGACGGCGAGCGCGCACGCGCCGACAAACGCCAGGAGGACAGCTGGTTTCTTCACTGACATAAGCCTTCTCCAATGTGTTGACAGACGGCTCCTGTCAGCGTGTGGCACTCCCACGCCGCAGCCGCCTGACCTAAAACTACCGGAAAAGACCACGATGACAAGCCGTCACCCATTGTCGAAAAACTTAAGCCCGCCTGAAGTGTCCAACACGACGGGGCCCGGGAACGCCTCAATCGTTGCGTTCCCGGGCCCCGGGGTGCGAGCGGGGAGATCAGATCACCAGATCCACACGCCGTTCTCGTCGAAGTAGCGCGGCGTCGAGCCGATGGTCAGGTGTCCCGTGGCCATCGCACCGTTGCCCTGGAGGTAGTACCAGGTGCCACCCAGGTTGAGCCATCCGGTGTACATGGAGCCCGAGGGGTTCATGAAGTACCAGGTGCCGTCCACCTTCACCCAACCGGTACGCATCGCGCCGTCGGTGCCCAGGTAGTACCAGGAGTCGCCGATGTACTGCCAGCCGGTCGACATGGCGCCGTTGCCCTGGAGGAAGAACCAGGTGCCGCCCAGGTTCAGCCATCCGGTGCGCATGGCGCCCGAGGGGTTCATGAAGTACCAGGTGCCGTCCACCTTCACCCAACCGGTGCGCATCGCGCCGTCGGTGCCCAGGTAGTACCAGGAACCGCCAACGGCCTGCCAGCCGGAGAGCTGGGCACCAGAGCCGTCGTGGAAGTACCAGGTGCCCGCGTCGTTCACCCAACCAGTGCGCATGTAGCCGCTGGCGTCGAAGCGGTAGGTGCGGCCGTCGATCGTCATCGCCTTGCTGGCGGGGTACGAGCCGTCAGCGTTGCGGTACCACCAGCCGACCGAGTCCTGCATCCAGGAACCCGTGGGAGCGGGCTGCGGCTGCGGGTCGGGCTGCGGCTGGGGCTCCGGCTGCGGCTGAGGCTGGGGGTCCGGCTGCGGCTGGGGCTGCGGCTGGGGGTCAGGCTGCGGCTGGGGGTCAGGCTGCGGCTGCGGGTCCGGCTGAGGCTGCGGATCGGGCTGCGGCTGCGGATCGGGCTGAGGCTGCGGGTCCGGCTGAGGCTGCGGATCAGGCTGGGGCTCGACCCACGGGGCCGGCGCCGTCGCGTCCTGCTTCACAGACTTAACAACGGCGATCGTCGTCGCCGTTGCCTCGGTTCCGTCGGGCAGGGTGGCGGTCAGGTTCACCTGATCCCAGTCAGCAACGTTGCCGCCGGTGATCGTCGCGCTCTTGCCGTCCTCGGCCGCCTTCAGGATGACCGCACCGCCGTACTCCAGGCCCCAGGTCAGGGTCGCGTCCTTGAACTTCTTGGGCAGCAGCGGCTTGAGGGTGACGGTCTCGCCCTCCTCCATGTCCACGCGCAGGTGGTTGATGGCGATCTCGTCCTCGCCCAGCTCGGTGGCGCAGACGTTGACGGTGGCCATCACCGGGTCGAAGACCATCGGATCCATGTAGTCGGAGACGGCTCGGACGTCCGAGCAGCCCTCCTTCAGGGCAGTCACGAGGCCCGACTCATCATCGACGTTCAGGACGTCGGTATCATCGCCGGACCAATTGATCTTCGTCATGTTGGCGTTCTCAGGCTGGTGCGTGACGCCGATGTTCGTCTGCTGACCAACAGTCATGGTGAGCTGACCCGACTCGATACCGAAGTCGAGGGAGGTCATGGCGACGGGCTCGATCGCGACGTCGGCACGCTTGGAGGGCTTTCCGTCGCTCCCCCACGCAACGAGCTTCACGGTCGCGGGCAAGGCCTCCGTGTGGCCAGCCTTCGTCCAGGCCGCCTGGATGTCGGAGAACTTGATCTCAAAGCTGTAGTGGTGAACGCCGTCGGCGGTGACGTTGCCGGGGAAGTCGACGACACGACGATAGAAGATGGCGTCGGTGGCCGGGTCGCGCAGGTCGATGCTGGACAGGCCCGGGTTGTCCTCGACCTTGAAGCTGACGGAACCGCCGAGCCCCTCACTGGTGGTCGTGACCTGAGAAATCGTGGGGCCGTACATGTCGGGTTCGGGCGCCGCAAACGCGGGGGCTCCGAAGGCTGCACCGGACGCCACTACCGCGCCGGTCGCCAGGGTCGCCAGGAACGCCCTGTAAGTTAACTGGGACATACTCACTCCAATGTTGATCCAACGAACCATGCCAGATGGTTAGGCTTAGCGGCTCGTAGCATGAACAGTACTGCGCAATTGAATACCTAGCAACGCATTACTGACTTACCATCACGCAACTACAAGTGAATACGTGGGTCCTTTAGCGCAACCTAAGCCCATTTTTTAGCCGTTTCACAGCAGGAAACTTACCACTGCACATATGTTCGTTAGGATGCGCACATTTTCCCAGCAGGCAACCCCTTAAATTCCTGAAAGAATCAGGCCTAGGGCGCACTATTGACACGGTCAACGGGCGCGCGAGCTACCATGCACCAACACGAAGGAGCCCCTGACCCGCGTCAAACCCCTCCGCGCACCCCTCCGACGCGCCACCCGCGCAACGCCCGCGCAATACCCGCGCAACACCCCTCCACAACTCGCACATAATTCCCCGAGGCGCCAACCTGGACAGGCCTCACAAACCGCGCAATTCCGCCATTGTGGATTCAAAGTTTGAAAGGTTGACAGGGAAATTGCATGCGACGTTGTGGGGGAACCACCACCGCAACGTAGGAGGGCAGGGCGCAGCAGTTCCGCGCCCCCGCCGGCACAGCTCCGCGCGCAGACCCCTAAAGACCAGCCCCTACTGCCGGTCGGACAGCTCCAGGTTCGCGCGTAGCCCCTTAAAGACCAGCCCCTACTGCCGGTCGGACAGCTCCAGGTTCGCGCGCACGACGATGCCGATGCGCGTCACCATCTGCTCGTCGACCCACGACCCATCGAGCGCGTCCAGGCGCGGGTGCGCGCCCTCCTCGCCGGGCATGCGATCGAAGCCCAGGATCGCCCGCCACAGGGGGATGAGTTCCTCCTGGTACGTGTGCCCGTGCCCGCCGGGGGCAGTGCCCGCGACGGGCAGGTCCGCGAGCACCTGAATGTAGGTGACGAAGCGCGTGAACTCGACGTTGCGAGACACGTCGCGCCCGGCGCGCTCGCGCAGCCAATCCGGCTGCGTCCAGATCAGCTTGTTGTTCCACCATACGACCGGATCGGAGGGGTGCTGGGCGTAGACGACGCGGGGGAACCCCCACGGCCCAAGCTCGCGCCCGTACAGGTCGGTGCGCAGGTCGGAGGGCTCGTTGGCGAAGCGCACGCGGCGCGCGTTGTGGACGACGGGGGCGACCTCGGGGCTGCCCTTGTGGCGCGCGGCCGTCAGGGCCCTGTGCATCGGCGTGAAGGCGGGGGTCCCCACCCACAAGGCACCGTCCACCTGGGCCAGCGCTTCCTCGACCGAGGAGAAGACGGACTGCGACGCGAAGGCCCCCAGCGACTCGCCGCACACGAACAGCGCGGGGCGGTCGGCCTCGTCCATGGAGTCCAGCTCGGCGCGCACCGCTCGAAAGAGCGCCGCCGAGGCGTCCTGCGCGGGCTCGAGGCCGGTGAGCCAGTTCAGCACCGAGGGCACGTAGGAGTACTGCAACGAGGCCGTGGCACAGTTGCCGCGCGTGAGGAATTCGAGGGGTTGGACCTGCCATTCGTCGACCCACCCGGAGCCGGTCGACGCGGCGAGGAGGATGACGGCGCGGTCGAAGGCGCCCGTGCGCCGAAGCTCGGCGACGACCGTGGCCGCGGCCGCCTCGATGCCCGCCCCGCCGGTGGGCATGCCGGCGTAGACGCGGATCGGCTCCATGGCTTCGCCGCCGCTCACCTGCGCGATGTCGAGGCGCGAGGGGCCGCGCCCGAGGAACACGCGCCCCTGGCCGCCCACCGACTCCCAGGTGACGGGCGAGGCCGGGGACGCCGAGCGCTCGGGCACGAAGGGTTTGTAGATGCCTCGCGCGGTGCGCAGGTTCATGCGTTCGGCGTGGCGGCGGAAGAAGCCGATACCTCCGCGCAGGATGACGTTCGACGTCAGGAAGAAGACGATGACGCACAGGATGGCGACGCCGACCACGAAGGCGGCGGGGCGAGGCATATAATCGCCCAGGGCCGCGATCAGCAGGCGCCCCACGCGGTTGAGCCCGCCGAGGATCGCCAGGAGCGTCCAGGACACGACGACCGTGCCCGCGGTTCCCAGGATGTACTCCCCGAAGGTCTCCCCCGGCATGTTGACGAGGGCCGCGGCCTTGCGCGCGCGCCGATAGGACTGGATGACGGCGTAGAGCCACCAGACGGCGAAGAGGGCGCCGGCGGCCGCGCGGAAGCCGATCTCGACGGGTTCAGAGGCCCGAATCGTCAAGCCCGTGGCGGTGAAAATGCGCGCGCCGACGTTCTGCACGAGGACGCCGGCGACGTAGCCGCCGGAGACCAGGACGCCCGAGGCGACCGCGTGCCACGCCCACGAACGCGCCATGAGCGAGGGGGACACGCTCACCGCGTACATGGCGAGCGCAGCGATCACTCCCAGAAACGACAAACCCATGACGCCCATTGTGCCAGGCGCGCTGGCCCGGTTCAGGAGGGGACGAGGCCGGGGCCGCCGGGGGCGTGCCGCCGGGTTGGGTGCTCTGATAGTGTTAGTGGACTCGCGCCGCAGCGAATGACGTGTTCACCGGGAGGGCATGATGACGACGAGGACGCTGACGGGGCGCGCCCGACGGGCCGCCCGCTGGGCCACCTGCGCGGCCACCGTTGCGCTGTGCGTGGTGGGCGTTGTCGCCCCCACCCCTGCGATGGCGGCGATCCCCACGCCGGCAGTGTCGCTGACCGAGCGTCCCGAGATGCCCATCGTGCCCGACGTGCCCATCGAGGTCTGGATCGATGTGCGTCCCACGGCCATCGAGGATGCTTCCGGCGACTACATCTCAGCCCAAGAACTGAGCATGTCCTTCTTAGGCGGCTTTTTTGATGATGGCACCCGCCTCTGGAAAGAGGACTGCATCGCCTTGACGAACACCCTGCTGACGGGTCGTTCGAAGGAGTTCGAGGCGAAGGTCAGCTGGGTCGGCGAACGCTGCGACGTCTCTCTGAAATACTCGGGGGAGTCCCGCCACGTCTTCTACTCCCTGGACGACGCGGGCACCATGCAGGTCCGCGTTCCCATGGGCCTCGTCAACCGTATACTGTCCGCCCTCGGCGAGACCACTGTCACGCAATTGAGAATCCACTTCGACAGTATCAATAACGCCCATTGCAACGGCGATCCGACCCGTAAGGAGGAAAACGAGTTCCTCGTCTACAGCAACTCCACGACGTGCGAGTGGGACACCCGGGACGGCGCGACGATCCCCTTGACCGATGACCCCCTCATTGAGGGGGAGGTCGACAATACCTTCTTCACCATCCTCAACGGAACGGTCGGCCCGTTCATGGACCCAGCCGTGCCCATCGACCCCCTGACGATTCCAACCCCGGCCGCGCCCGAGCTGAGCGAGGGAGGCACTGACCGGGGAGTGGTCATCGGGGTGAGCGCCTCTGTTATCGTCCTGCTCCTCATTGGCGGAGCATCCTTCATCTGGGCGCTACGCTCTCGGCGCTAGGGGATGCGGCGGCCTATCCGCGTCCGCTCAGCGGGCGTTACGATGGCTCTCACGGGCCACGATCTCGCCGTATTCTTGCCACCAGGTTAACGGTTCACGTAGAATAGTTGGTGTCTAGGTGTGGAAGGTGACTATGCCGCTGTTCGAGGATGATCCCGACCTGATCCGCCGCCAGGAGCGTCAGGTTCGCGAGCAGGCCGAGCGTGCCCGCGTCATGCGCCAGCAGATCGAGGCCGTCCAAGGAGTGGGCAACTCTCCAGACAACAGCGTCGAGGTGGTCGTCGACTCCGGCGGAACGCTCCTCGGCATCGGCATCGAGGGCGTGTCCAACGAGGTGTGCGAGGCGATCATGGCCGCCTACGCGGCCGCCCGACGCGACGCCGGCGAGCAGGTCATCAGCGCCTCCCAGGCCGCCTTCGGCGAGAACTACGCGGGCATTGAGCGCATGCGCTCGCTGTATGGGGTGCCCGACCCGGATGAGCCGGAGGAGCCGGAGGACGAAGCCCCGCACCCGTGGACTAACGCACGGAGGCCCTGAGTGTCGGATACTTTCTCAGTTGATCCCGCGGCCCTGACCGCCCACGCCAGGCGACTCGCCTCCTATCAGAGCGACCTCGAGCAGGCCTCCGACGCGCTGCGCCAGACCTCCGCCTCCAGCGGTGCCTTCGGGATGATGGTCGGCCCCTTCATCGCTCCTCTTTTCCAGCTCGTCGAGGCCGGCGAGCAGCTCGCGATCGGCGGGGCGGGCTTCGCCCTCGATAAGCTCTCACAGTCCCTGGTCGCCAGCGCCCGCAGCTTCGAGGCGCGCGAGGCCTCCTCGTCGGCCTCCCTGAGCCAGGCCGGCTCGGGTCTGGACGGAGGGTACCGTGGCAACTGACGGCACCAATCCCCTGGTCGCACAGCGTCAGGACACCACGTCGACCCTGTCGGGGGCCGGCGTCTTCGACGACATCGAACAGCTCAGCGAGGCGATCGACAACAAGTCGTGGGTCAGCGGCGCGCTGGCGGGCGTCGCACTGGGCGTCGACACGGTCGCCTACGTGTCCGATCCTCTGGCCACTCTCATGGCGTGGGGCATCGGATGGGTGTTCGACCATATTCAGCCCTTCAAGGACTGGCTGCTCCAGCTCGCCGGGGACGCGGACCAGCTGCGCGCGAACGGGCAGACGTGGAAGAACGTCGCCGCGACCTTGAAGGCCGCGGCGGACAACATCGAGCGCGACGTTCGTTCCTCCTTCCCCGACGGGTCCTTCACGGGAAGCACCGCGACCGCGTATTTCGCCGCGTCGGGCGCCACGACCAAGGGCATCGCCATGACGGGGGCGCTCTCGGGAGCGGTCGGCACCGCCTATGACGTGTGCGCGGTGATCATCCAATTCGTCCACGACTTCGTGCGCGACGCGATCAGCCAGGTCGTCGCCTCCATCCTGTCCTACGCGGTCGAGCTGGTCGCGTCCTTCGGGACTGCCTTCCCCCTCGTCATGGAGCAGATTTCCACCAAGGTCGCCTCCCTGATGAGCGGCGTCTCCAAGCGCATTTCGGCCCTGAAGGAATCGCTGTCGAACCTGGGCACCAAGCTGACCAACGCCGATCAGCTCCTGAAGTCGCTCAAAGAATGGCTCCATAAGCTCACCCACTCGGACGCGCCGAAGGCCGACGTGGACGCTCCGGCCGCGCCGAAGGCCTCGGCCGACGCGCCCCACGCGAAGGGGCAGACGCCAGACACGCCGAACCCGCACTCGGGCGATCCGGCGCACAACTACGGCACGTTTGTGGACGATGACGGGGTCCCACACGTTGACCCCAGCGATCCGCGCCCGTACCTGAACCCGAAGAATCGACCCTCGTACCGCACGGGAATTGTGGACAAGGTCAGAGAGACGTTTACCGATGCCGACGGCGTTCTGCATGACTGGCGCGGTGAACCAATCGATTGGCAGCCGGGCCAGCCCCGAGCGGGCATCTGGGACATGGGACATAAGCCCGGTCACAAGTACAGCGACGTATGGAGATCGTATGTCAATGGGGAGATGACTCCCAAGGAATTCCTCGATTGGTATAATGAACCAAAGAACTATCGAGTCGAGTTTTCGTCGAGAAACAGGGCTCATATCGATGAATAGCGGGTGGAAGCGCCGATGACATCCATCTTTGCGGTCGCACACAGGGGAACCTTCGATCAATTCAAAGAACTGTTTTCCGACGGGGACGAAAAGCGCGTGAGGTGGGGCAAGAGCCTCTTCATCGAGGCGCTCAGCAACACCGATCCCGCGCAGCGTTACCCGATGTGCGATTTCCTGTTAGACCGCGATTGCGTTCTCGATGCCGGCACCACGGACGGAACGAACCCGTTCCACATTCTCTTCGCGCAAGGTGCGCGCGACGTCGACCGGGACGTCGCGCTGTGCCGCCGCCTCATCGATCGAGGCGTAGCGCTTGGACAAGCGGACAAGCACGGGTGCATCCCCCTGGTCCACCTGATCTCCACGCAGCAGTACTCCGACGAGGAGCTCACCCCCCTGTACGACCTCGTCTTCGCCTCCCCCGATCCCGGCTTCGACATCGAGCTGACGGGCTCGCACGATACCATGTACGACGTCGCTCGACGCTGGCCCCATCGCCAGGCGCTGGCCGATCGCATTGCACGCTACCTGGAGGCCAGGAGCGAGAAACACACGGAGGAACACGCATGACCACGTTCATCGAAAACGCCGGCGCGGCCATCGTCTCGCGCAAGATCGTCGAGCGGACGGGCAACATCAAGTGGTTGACTCGCGAGACGCCCTTCGCGCCGCAGGACTCCGGCTGGCGCGTCCTGTCAGACCGCGACACCGAGGAGTACCTGTCGAATCCCGCGAACATGACAGTGGTCGACTTCAACGAGCTGTGCGCCCTCGAACCGGCCTGCATCGGCATCTACCTCCTGCCGGTCGGCTCCGACATTCAGCTCGTCGTCGAGCCCGACGGCCGCCGCCGCTGGTTCGACAACAAGACCGAGCGCGAGATCACCTTCGACTAGGAGGCGGCCAGCCGACCAGCCTCACGCGTCCTCGCGCTCGGCGCGCCACACGAGGGTCGTGTAGGGGATGGCGACCTCCTCCCCAGGCGCGTGGCCCAGGTGCTCGTAGAGGTACCAGCGCAGGTTCGCCTGCATGCGAGCTCTTCCCTCCCCCGACGAGCGAATGTAGGAGGACCGGGTCGTCCCCAGGATGAGAATCTGCTCGGGCGTCATGACGTCCTCCCACGCGACCTGGGTCAGGCGCATGGGCGCGAAGCCGCCGCCGGGCGTGGGCGGACGGTCGGGCCGGTGAACGTCCCCCGACCGCATGATGCGCGTGAGCCTGTGCACCCACGGGACGCAGACGTCCATCTGGTTCCACACGATGCCCAGCGTGCCCCCGGGCGCCAGGATGCGAGCGGATTCCACCCCCGCGCGCTCGGAGTCCACCCAGTGCCAGGACTGGGCAAACACCACGATATCGAACGCGCCGTCCGGCAATCCCGTGTCCTCGGCGACGCCCTCGTGCCACGTCACGCCCGGCATAAACGAGGCCTGGGCACGCATCGCCTCCGAAGGCTCCACCGCGTCCACGATGGCCCCCGCACGCGCCAGGAGCTCGCTCATCTTGCCGGTGCCGGCGCCGATGTCGGCGACGCGCAGGGGCTGCTGAGCGGCCGCGCCACCCCGCACGGGCGCGGCACCCAGCAGCGCCGCCACGGCCTCGTCCGGGTAGGCGGGTCGCACTAAGTCGTAGGCGCCGCCCTCGCCGACGAACGGGTTCACCTCAAGCGCGGCGGACACTGCGTTCGGCATCGTCTCGTGATCCTCGTATTGCTGGCGCGCAGGAGGGGTGTGTGCGCGCCCGGCCACGGCCTCGTCCCCCGAGGCGCTCACAGGAGCGAGCTCCACAGTCGGCACACGTTATCGACGTAGTGCACGTGCCACGGCTGACCCCGCCACTCCTCGTAGGTCAGCTCGCGCGAGCGCGCACGGTTACGCTCGTCGTTACCGTGCAGCAGCTCGACCAGGCGCGCGTCATCGGCGACGAGCGTGATCTCGTAGTTGAGGCCGAAGGAACGCACATCCATGTTCGACGATCCGATGGCGCACAGGCTGCCGTCGACGACCACGTACTTGGAGTGCAGCATCGTGGGCTTGCGGTACAGGTGGATGCGCACACCCGCCTTCAGGAGCATTCCATAATACGAACGCTGGGCGTGCCCGACCAGGAATTGGTCGAATTGCTCGGACAGGAAGAGCTCGACCTCGACGCCGGACAGGGCGGCGTTCGTCAGCGCGGCGATGAGCGCCTCGTCGGGGATGAAGTAGGGGCTCGCGATGGACACGTGAGAGCGCGCCGATGACACCATGTGCACGAAGGCCCGCAGGTTGGGTTCGTCTCGGAAAGCCGGGCCCGAGGGGATGATCTGCATCGACGAGGCCGGGGCCTCCCCGGGCGCCTCCTCCTCGCGCGCGGTGGGCGGGGTGAGGTCGGCGGGGGTGAGAACCTCCCTGCTGGCGTAGTACCAGTCAAGGGCGAAGACGGCCTCGATCTGGGTGACGATGGGGCCGGTGAGGCTCACGCTGGTGTCGTCGTAGGTGATGCCGGCTTTCTGGAAGGAGGGCGTGTCGTAGTCGGGGGCCACCAGGTTGTGGGATCCGATGTAGGCCTCGCGCCCGTCGACGACCAGGATCTTGCGGTGGTTGCGCAGGTCAGGGCGGCGGATGTGCCCGCGCAGGGGCGCGAAGGGCAGCATCTTGTGCCAAAGGATCCCCATGTCGTCGAGGCGACGCCGAAACGCCTTGTGACCGGGGATCGTGCGCAGCCCGTGGTGGTCGACGAGGAGACGGACGGTGACGCCGCGGGCCTTCGCGCGTTCGAGGGCCTCGTAGAAGGGGGCGGTGTACTCGTCCCACGACGTCTGGAAGTAGAGCGCGTTGACGTGGTGGGTCGCCCGGTCGATGCTGGCGGCCATCTGCCGGAAGGTCTCGGCCGTGTCGTTATGGAGCGCGACGACGTGCCCGCAGGAGTCGGGGAAGCCAGTGAGGGAGCCGGTCAAACGCATGAGCGCGGCCGCGTCGTCGTTGGTGCCACCGGGCGCGTCGTAGGTGGTCGGCTCGGGCCTGGCGGAGCCGGTGAGGATGGTGTCGACAAGGGCACTGGCCTCGGGGTCACGGTCGAGGCGGCGCCCCATGGCCCACCAGGATC
>ERZ772999.1910-NODE-1910-length-11749-cov-16.219429_pt1 | contig 11749 bp, 9 predicted proteins | sample MGYA00511467_ERZ772999 | MGnify/ENA primary metagenome ERZ772999 (study PRJEB29015, sample SAMEA2738064) | human oral metagenome | biome: human oral; feature: human-associated habitat; material: saliva | place: China | collected 2218 ...
CTCTGCCCGTTATCGCTATTGTGGGCCCGACCGGCACCGGTAAGAGCGCGCTCGCCATTGAGCTGGCTCTGCGCCTGAACGGTGAGTGCATTAACGCTGATTCTATGCAGTTCTACCGGGGTATGGATATTGGTACCGCGAAGGTCACCGCGGAAGAGATGCACGGCGTTCCGCACCACCTGCTGGACATTATGGACGTGAGGGATGAGGCGTCCGTGGCGGAGTTTCAGGAGCATAGCCGTGAGCTGATTGAACAGATTCGTGCCCGTGGCCGCTACCCGATTCTGGTGGGTGGTTCCGGCCTGTATGTGCGTGCTGCCCTGGATAAGTTGGAGTTCCCCGGCACGGATGCGCGGGTGCGTGAGCGTCTGGAGGAGCAGGCGCGTACCGAGGGTATTGGCGTTCTGCACGCCCGCCTGGCGGAGGTAGACCCGGAGTCGGCTGCGCGGGTGAAGGATGAGCGCCGCATTGTTCGAGCCCTGGAGGTGTTCGAGGTGACGGGCCGCCCGTTCTCGGCGTTCATGCCGGTGCGCGAGTACGTGACGGAGAGTATTCAGATTGGTTTGGATATGGATCGTGCCTTGCTGCACGAGCGTCTGCACCGCCGCGTGGAGCTGATGCACGAGCTGGGTCTGCTCGATGAGATTCGCACCCTGAATACGCAGGGACTGCAGGAGGGGAAGACTGCCTCCCGCGCGATTGGTTACGCGCAGTTCGCTCGCGCCCTTGAGGACGCGGACTACAGCGTGGAGCAGGCGATTGAGGATACGACCATTGCGACCCGTCAGTTTGCGCGCCGCCAGCTGACCTGGTTCCGTGCGGATCCGCGCGTGCAGTGGCTAGATGCGCTCTCACCCACCCTTGCCGATGAAGCGGAAGCCATCATCCGCGAAAGCACCCGATAAGCCACAATAACGAGCCGCCGCCGAACAGATACCCCCTCGAACCGGTCGGCGCGGTAAAATCATAAACGGACAGGTCACCAACCTTAAGGACAGCATATGAGCGAGAACCCTTCCATCTGGGGCGAGCTGGCAGGCCTGACCCTCACCAAGGGTCACGGCACCGGTAACGACTTCATCTTTCTGACGGACGAGAACGCAGAAATTGCCCTCACCCCCGAGCTGGTAGCCCGCGCCTGCGACCGACACTTCGGCATTGGTGCGGACGGCTTCATTCGTGCTGCCCGCAGCACCGCCTCCCGAGCGGGTCAGAAGCTGCTCGAGGAGCACCCGGACGCTGTCTGGTTCATGGACTACCGCAACGGTGACGGCTCTATCGCTGAAATGTGCGGCAACGGTGTGCGCGCGTTCGTGGAGTATCTGCGCACTGAGGGCCTGATTGAGCTTGAGGTGGGCGAGACCGTCAAGATTGGTACCCGTGCCGGCGTGAAGACTGTGGCGCGCACCGAAGATGGCTACGCGATTGATATGGGTCCGTGGAGCTTCATTCACGGTGACGCTGCCCGTGAGGGCGGCGAGGACTGCCTGGTGTCTGCTCGCGGCCTGAAGACTCCGCGTGCTGGCCTGTCCATTTCGATGGGTAACCCGCACACCGTGGTGATGCTCGGCTCCGACGGTAAGCTGGACGGCCTGGACCTTCACAGCCTGCCTCAGGTGAGCCCCGCCCCGGTCAACGGTACGAACGTTGAGTTTGTGGTGCCGGTCGACCTGGACGTTGAGAGCGGCGCGCATGTGGGCGCTATCCGTATGCGCGTACACGAACGCGGCGTGGGCGAGACTCTGTCGTGCGGTACCGGCGCGTGTGCGGCGGCTGCGGCGACCCGTTTCTGGGGCGGCGAGGAAGCACCGGATGAGTGGCTGGTTCATGTGCCCGGCGGTACCCTCGCGGTGACTTTCGTGCTGGGCCCGGACGACCTGGAGCATGTTGTTCTGGCTGGTCCGGCGCAGATGGTTTCGACCGTCGTGCTGCGATAGCCTACTGCGGTAGCGAGCAGTCCTAGACCAGAGATTTTATAGACAAAAGCGGCGGGTGTTTTCTGAGAACACATTCAGAAAACACCCGCCGCTTTTATATTTTAAGCCATGAGCGCCAGAGGTTTTAGCCCTCGTAGCGGTGCACCTGCAGAATACGGAAGCCCTTCGAAGTCGCATAGCGCGACACCTCAAACTCGCCGGGGCGCAGCTCCTCAAGTTGTGCGTCCATCCACTTCTGCAAAGAATCGGAGCCCAGGTTCTTCTGAACCACCAGGTAGGCGTCACCACCGGGTGCCAGGCGAGGCAGCCAAGTCAGCAGTATTTCGTGCAGAACCTCCTTGCCCACGCGAATCGGCGGGTTCGACCAGATGGTGTCAAAACGCAGTTCGGGGTCAACCGATTCGGGGGCTCCCACGGTGACGTTCGACAGGCCGAGAGCGGAGGCGTTGCGTTCGGTCAGGCTAATGGAGCGGGAGTTCACATCCACCGCGTGCACCTGCGCCTGCGGTGCTAGCATCGCCAAAGTCAGGGTAATGGGGCCCCAACCGCAGCCGATGTCGAGCATACGTTCGCCCTGCGGGTCGGGTGCTTCCTGCAGCAAAATAGCGGTGCCCTTATCAATACCGGAGGGGCTGAAAATGCCGTTAGCTGTGGTGACGGTGACCTTGCGACCGGCAAGCTCCACCTGCACGGGGCGGGGCTTGAATTCGGTCTCGGGGGTTTCAGAGAAATAATGCTGCTCGCTCATGCTATCCAGTGTACCGGTAGGACAAGAACCCGCCGCACACGGGCAGAGAATGCGCGGGGCGGGTCAGCAGCTTGCACGCCCTGAGCGCACAGGCGACCGAACCCCCTACCTGATGCGGGCAACGGCGGTAGAATTAGAGTCGTATGAATTCTAAGAACATCCCCGTATCTGATACCGAAAAGCTGCCCAGCGATGAGCAGCTGCGCCGCACCGTAGACCGTGTTCTGGGCCGCTCTCAGGCCGCCGCCTCCGTTACTACTTATGACGCCGCCGGTACCGCGCATCACAGCGATAACTCTTCCAGCGCTCACGGCAACAATGGCCGCCGTGTGCTGGATACTCGCGCGCGTGAAATTTCTGACGTTCAGCGCGAACATTCCGAATATGACGGTGACCAGGAAGACCTCGCTGAGCGCCGCGCACTGCGCCGTATCGCGAACCTCTCCACCGAACTTGAAGACGTCACCGAGGTCGAGTACCGCCAGCTGCGCCTGGAACGCGTGGTGCTGGCTGGTCTGTGGACTGAAGGCACCGTAGAGGACGCGGAGAACTCCCTGCGTGAGCTTGCAGCACTGGCTGAAACCGCAGGTTCCGAGGTTCTGGACGGTTTGGTTCAGCGCCGACTCAAGCCGGACCCCGGCACCTTCCTCGGCTCCGGTAAGGCGCTGGAACTCAAGGACATTGTCGAGGCGACCGGCGCCGACACCGTCATTGTCGACTCGGAACTGGCTCCCTCGCAGCGTCGTGCCCTAGAAGACATCGTGAAGGTCAAGGTCATTGACCGCACCGCCCTGATTCTCGACATTTTCGCTCAGCACGCTAAGTCCCGCGAGGGTAAGGCACAGGTTGAGCTGGCTCAGCTGGAGTACATGTTGCCGCGTCTGCGCGGTTGGGGTGCGTCCCTGTCCCGTCAGGCGGGTGGCCGTGCCGCAGCCGGTGAGGGTATCGGTTCGCGTGGTCCCGGTGAAACCAAGATTGAGATGGACCGCCGCCGCCTGCGCGCTCGCATGGCGAAGCTGAAGCGTGAGATTGCTGCGATGGCGCCGGCGCGTGAGACGAAGCGCCTGAACCGTCGCCGTAACCGTGTGCCTTCGGTGGCTATCGCCGGGTACACGAACGCGGGTAAGTCCTCCCTGCTGAACCGTCTGACCGATGCCGGCGTGCTCGTGGAGAACGCCCTGTTTGCGACCCTGGACCCGACCGTCCGTAAGGCGCAGACCCCGGACGGTATCGGCTACACCCTCTCTGACACGGTGGGTTTCGTGCGTTCGCTGCCGACCCAGCTGGTGGAGGCGTTCCGTTCCACCCTGGAAGAGGTTGCTGACGCTGACGTCATCCTGCACGTGGTGGATGCTTCGCACCCGGACCCGGAGGGGCAGATTCGTGCTGTCCGCGAGGTCATCGCGGAGGTCGACGCCCGCCATATCCCCGAAATCATTGTGCTGAATAAGGCGGATGCCGCCGACCCGTTCGTGCTGGAGCGTATGCGCCAGCGCGAGCCGGAGCACGTGATTGTTTCGGCGCGTACCGGTGAGGGTATTGAGGAGCTGAAGCAGAAGATCGCGGACACCATTCCGCGCCCCTCCATTGAAGTGAAGCTGCTGATTCCCTACTCGCACGGCGAGATTATTTCGCGCCTGCACGAGTGGGACGCCGAAATTAAGAGCACCGATTTTGTATCGGACGGCACCTTCGTGGTGGCTCTGGTCCGTGAGGATGTCGCCTCCGAACTGTCCGAGTATGTGCTGGAAGGCGACCTGCTGGAGGTCCTGGAAGAGGAACTTGCGGAGGCGCACGCCCTGGCTGAAGCGACCGCTTCTGTTTCTGAGCAGCCCTCTACCGCTGAGGCTCTCTAGGGGCGGATGAGCGTGACCGAGAGCATCAACGCGCCCAAAAACGCCCCGGGAACCGTGCCCGGAACGGCGACCGACGGCAACCGATTCACCGGGCAGGAGCTTGAGACCCTGCCCGGTGCGAAGGATGCCCTGACCCTGCTGGACGAGGCGGTTGCCGCCACTGGCGGTCAGAATCGTGCCGGTCAGCGCACCATGGTGGCGCATGTGGCGCAGGCTCTTGAACTGCAGCGTCACCTGCTGGTCCAGGCGGGTACCGGTACCGGTAAGTCCCTGGGCTATCTGGTTCCTGCCCTGGCGAGGGTGGGGGAGTCGGCCCAACCGATTGTGGTTGCGACGGCGACCCTTGCCCTGCAGGCGCAGATCGTGAACCGCGATATTCCGCGTCTTCTACAAGCGCTGGAGCCGCGCCCGGAGTCGCAGGCGCAGGTGGCTCTGCTCAAGGGCCGCAATAACTACCTCTGCCTGCACAAGCTGGAGGGCGGCTACCCGGAAGACGAGCCGGATGCTCTCTTTGACATGCCATCTTCGACCTCCCGCGTGGGCGAGGAAGTGGTGAGTCTGCGCGAGTGGGCTGACCGCACGGAGACCGGTGACCGTGACGAGCTGAAGCCCGGCGTCTCTGACCGCGCCTGGGCTCAGGTATCGGTCAGCGCCGCCGAATGTCTGGGTCGCCGCTGCCCGCTGGTGGAGGAGTGCTTTAGCGAGATGGCGCGTAGCCGTGCCGCTGAGGCTGATATCGTGATTACGAATCACGCCCTGCTGGCGATTAACGCTTTCGAGGGCATGAAGGTTCTGCCCGAACATGAGACGGTTATTATTGATGAGGCTCATGAGCTGGTGGACCGCGTGACCGGTGCCGTGTCTGGTTCTTTGACGGTTGCGATGGTTCGCCGTGCGGCGCGTAGCGTGAAGAAGCATTCGAAGGCTGATTCCGGCGCACTGGAAATGGCTGCCGGCACCCTGGAGACCGCGTTCGAGGGTCTCGCCGAGGGCCTGCTGAAGGGCCTGGACGGTCGCCTTTTGACCGCTATTTCTGCGGTCAATGATGCCGCCCGAACCACCCTGTCCGATACCAAACCGGACGGTCAGGACGTTGACGCCGGCCTGCAGATGGCGCGCTCGCGTGTCTCTGAGGTATACGATATGAGTAGCCGCATTCTGGAGGCTTCGGGAGAGCAGGACGTGCTGTGGATTTCTCGTCAGGGTGGCTGGGAGAACGGCCGCTATGTGGCTGCTTCCGATACTGACCCGGCGACCCTGAACATCGCCCCGTTGAGCGTTGGTCTACAGCTACGTGACGGCCTGTTCGCTGACCGCACCGTGATTTTGACGAGCGCGACTCTGACGGTGGGTGACTCTTTTGATGTTGCCGCCGGTGCTCTGGGACTACAGGGCGAGGGCGCGCCGCGCTGGACGAGCATCGACGTAGGTTCGCCTTTCGACTACCGCAAGCAGGGCATCATGTACGTTGCCGGGGATTTGAAGCCTCCGGGATTCGGTGTGCATCAGGGCCAGCTGGAGCGTCTGCGTGAGCTGTGCGAGGCGTCGGAGGGCGGGGCCCTGGGCCTGTTCTCCTCGAAGCGTGCCGCTGAGCGTGCAACCGAGTACATGCGTGAGCACAGCGACCTGAACATTCTTCTGCAGGGTGAGTCTTCGCTCAAGGCTCTGGTGGAAGAGTTCAGCGAGGATGTTGACTCATGCCTGTTCGGAACGATGACCCTGTGGCAGGGCGTGGACGTTCCCGGTGACTCGTGCCGCCTGGTGGTGATGGACCGCATTCCGTTCCCTCGCCCGGATGACCCGATTGCGCAGGCTCGTGCGGAGGCGGTGAACCGTCACCGCGGTAATGGCTTTATGGCGGTTTCTGCTCATCACGCGGCGATTCGTATGGCACAGGGCGCGGGTCGCCTGATCCGTTCGGTGTCTGACCGCGGCGTGGTGGCTGTGCTGGATTCTCGTGTGGCGACTAAACGCTACGGTGGTTTCTTGATGAAGGCGATGCCGCCGATGTGGTCAACGCAGAATAAGGCTGCGGTGACCGGTGCATTGGCTCGTCTTTCGGAGAGTATTGAGCGTTAGCTCGGGTAAGAAGATCCATCCTGGCAGCGCCGCGCTCTGATTTAGGAATATCCGCTTTGGAAATAGCCGCTTTGAAAATATTCGCTGTAGAAATATAGAAATCACCCCGGTGCTACGTGAACATTCACGTAGCACCGGGGTGACTTTTATACAGATCTAAAAGCTTAACGGCTATGTCTTTTAGAGGATGTGCTGTTTAGAGCAGCTTCTTTGAGAAGCTGTGTGCTGTTTAGAACCTGCGTCTTCTAGAGACTGCGTCTTTTAGAGACTGCGCAGCACGGATACAACCTTACCCATGACGGTTGCGCGGTCGCCCATAATCGGCTCGTAGTTGGAGTTACGTGGCATGAGCCAGGTATGGCCGTCGACCTGACGGAACACCTTCACGGTTGCTTCATCGTCGAGCAGCGCAGCTACGATATCGCCGTTGTCTGCGGTGTGCTGCTCGCGGACAACCACCCAGTCGCCGTCGCAGATTGCGGCGTCAATCATGGAATCGCCCTTGACCTTGAGCATGAATAGCTTGCCGCTACCGACCAACTGGCGGGGCAGGGCGAGCACATCCTCCACGGACTGCTCAGCGGTGATGGGACCGCCCGCTGCAATTCGTCCAACAAGAGGAACAGGCACGAGGTCCTCATCGCCGACTTCGAAGTTCGGCAACTCGGGCAGGGACGAGGAGGAGCTACCGTGCATGCCAACGCCGTTCTCATCCAGCACCTCAATGGCGCGCGGGAGCTTGGGGTCGCGGCGAATGTAGCCCATGGTCTCGAGGCGACCGAGCTGGTGGGTGACCGAGGACAGGGACGCAAGACCCACCATGTCACCAATCTGGCGCATGGACGGCGGGTAACCCTTTTGTTCAATCTCGGTGCGGATCGCGTCAAGAATCTTCTGCTGGCGCACGGTCAGCGCCGGACGGGGTGCTGTTGCCATTTCTTTTCCTTCGGTCTGTGCCCCGAATTCTGTACTCCGGTCTCTGCAGTCTGTTTGAGACACAGTCCGGTCGGGGCACGGATGGGTGCTTCACACGTTTTCTGATGGTGTCCTAAAAATTTTTTGGTTCTGCCGAAATGGGTCTTATCTCGTCAGGGGGTGGAGGAATTCTATCCGTGCCGGAGCGATACCGGAGCGATATGCAGGCAACGAGTATGCGCCTCCGCCCTATAAAACTCAGCCAGCAGCACCTGCATTTGGTACAGAACCAAACTGTAACGGGTACAGAAACCTGCTGTGAGTAGGACTCATCAGGAGCGTGTGGAACGTCTCTTGACACCAGTGTAGAACACTACACCGAAAAACTCAAACAAATATTCTAGATTTTTTCTTCGAAACTCGAAGAAATTTTTAGTACATTTCTGCTAGACTTTAGAACAAGAGTTCGTATAAACTCTTGAATCTCTCCTGAAATTCAGGATCTGCGGATGGATGTTCGAAAAATATTCGAAGATTCGATTCAGAGTCTTTCAGGGGGAGAGAGTGAATGAGTGTTCGAATGTATTCGAATCCTCTGCCTCTCTTCGCATGTTCTACCCCGGATGCTTTAGGGGACATCTGGTGAAGAGAGAGCGCAGGGGATAGGGTGCTGGGGCATCCCAGCGCATCCCAGCGCAGCCCGGTGCATCCGACGCTCTGACCTAACTAGAGAATAGCTACCCAATAGTTATCGTCTAACAATCACCACTCCATAGTTATCACTCAACTAGAACCTCCGAGCGGGTATCGCTCGGCATTGCTAGACCCGCGGGGTAACCCCGGGGCGAGCTGAGAGAAAGGAACCACAATGACTACTGCAGTACCTATCGCTTCTCGTGGCACTTCTGCACACCTTCCGGCAGGTTTGGTGGTACTTCACCCCGCCCGCACTGCGTCCGCCAGCACCGTGTCCGCCCGCACTGCGTCCGCCAGCACCGTGCAGGGGCGTTCTCGTGTGCCTGCGTCTTCGCAGTCTGGTCGCTCTTCTCGTGCGGCTCATGCACCCCGTCCTGCGCAGGTGGCTCAGCCCGCCCACGCTCCCGCTGTTTATGCCTCTGCTGCTTCTGCTCAGACATCTTCTGCGGCTCAGGCGCCTGGCACGAAGAGTATTCTTCTGGCTAAGGGCGGCGAGTTTCTGCGCTCGGTTCCCGGTTCTATTCGTCGTCTTGGCACTGTACGCGGTTTCCTGAAGGGCCTGCCTTTGCTGACCTTGGCGGCACTGATTGTGCTCGGCGCTATTAGCTTCTTTGGCCCGGCGGCTTCTGCCTCCGTGGAGAACGCTTCGGTGACTCGAACCGTCGTCGTGGTCAAGCACGGCGAGACCCTGTGGGATATTGCTCAGGCGGTGGATCCGCAAGGTGACACCCGTGATACTGTGGTTCGTATTATGGAGTTGAACTCGTTGACCAGCACCTCTGTTGATACCGGTCAACGTCTGGAAATTCCTCAGACTCAGCGCTAAGCATGGACCCGCGTGTGGTTGGCTTCTGCATGAGCTTGATGTCTTGACTCCGAATCCTCTATCTCTCAAGTTAGAGCGCTTGAGCCGAATTCTTGAGTCTATGAAATCTTGAGTCTATGAAAGAAATAGGAGTGCACTGATGCCTGTTCCCGTTGAATCCACATCCGTCGAAACTGAATCTGCACAGGAAACTGAATCTGTACAGAGTGCTCAGACCGCTCGTCCTGTGGTTGCTGTTTTGGGAGAACCCGGAACTCGTGGTGCCCTGGTGAAGATTCTTCAGGATGCGGGGGCTGAGGTCATCGTGACCGCTGTGCCAGAGCAGCTGCGTGAGGCTGACGGCATGGTGGTTACCGGTGGTGCGAGCTCTCTTGAGGCGTACGAAGACCTGAAAGCTAAGGACGCTGAGCGCGTGATTGGTCGCCGTGTTGCCGGTGGTCGTCCGGTGCTGGTTGCCGGTGCGGCACTGAGCTGCCTCTTTGACTCTATTACGGTGAAGCATCCGCAGATGGGGCAGGTTCAGGTTCAGTGCATGGGGGAGTGGCCCGGCGAGGGCGTGGAGCTTTCTACCCGCGAGGTAACTCCCGGTGTTTCTGTCCTGCGTTCTTCCTCCGATAGTGCGCTGCTCAAGAATCTTGAGGGTGAGGCTCACTTCAAATCTGAGCACGGTGTTTTTGAGTGGGTCTTTGATCAGAGCATTGAATATATTGCCCCTCCGGCGGTGACTTGGACTGTCACCGAGCCCGCCTATATCGCGGCGGTTGAGAACGGCCCGCTGACGGCGGTGCAGTTCTGTCCGGTAGGTTCTGGCGAGCTGGGTGCGGAGTTTATGCGCCGCTGGGTTGCGTCCCTGGCGGTGACCGGTCGCCTGTCTTCTGAGTCTCTGTCTTCTGGCGACTCCGCTGCTGCTGCGGGAGGTAACTAATGTCTGCACCCGTTCTTGAACTTCTGCCCGCTGTTGATATTTCTGAAGGCTACGCGGTGCGCCCTGTGGGCGGCACCCTGTCCGGTGGTGAGCAGCGCCTCGACCCTGTTGAGGCGGCTCTGACCTGGGTGAAGGCTGGTGCTCGCTGGATTCACCTGGTTGACCTTGATTTGGCGTTTGGCCGTGGCACGAATACTGAGGTTCTGACTGAGGTGGTTGCCGCTGTCCGTGCCGAGAATGCCCGCGGCTCCGCTCCGGTTCGTGTTCAGGTCAGCGGCGGTGTGCGTAATGCTGAGAGTCTGGAGCGCGCCCTGAGCCTGAGCCCGGATCGGGTGAACGTGACCAGTGCGGCTCTGGCGGATTCTTCCTGGCTTGAAGGTACTCTGGCTCGTTATGCCGATTCTGATCTTCTGGCTCTTGGCCTCGATGCCCGCTATAACCCTGAACGGGGCTGGGTGACGGTGGCTCGCGGTACCGACTGGTCGGGCCCTAACCTGGCGGAGGCACTGGCGTGGCTGGAAGGCACGGGTGTGCGCCGCTATATCGTCACGGATGTGAGCAAAGACGGTTCTCTGGCGGGTCCCGGTGCGGAGTTGCTGGATGAGGTGCTGGCTCAAACTGCTTGTCGGGTGGTAGCGTCCGGTGGTGTGGCGTCGCTGGCTGACCTTGTGAATCTACGTTCCATGGTGTCTTATGGTTTGGAGGGCGTGGTGCTTGGTAAGGCGCTGTATGTAGGCAACTTTAGTCTTGAGCAGGCTCTTGAGGCTGCTGGCTCCCGCTAAAGCTACCGGTTCGCGCTAGTCCGCTTATCTAGTCCGCTTACCTATCCCGCGTAGATTTCTTATCCGTACAGGCTCGCATAGGCTTTATATGTGATGAAGCCCCGTCTTCCTCAGTGTGAGGGAGGCGGGGCTTCGTGATGACATAAACCAGGTTGCGGCTTATGCAGACCAGCTGGTTTAGCGCATGTGTTGGTTTAGTACACGTGCTGGTTTAGTACACCGGGCCGGTGAGCTTTTCTCCGGGGCCCTTGCCGGGCTCGTCCGGGAAGGGGGATGCTTCGCGGAATGCGAGCTGCAGGGTGCGCAGGCCGTCGCGCAGGGGTGCTGCGTGCTGGGAGCCGATTTCGGGTGCTGCGGCGGTGACGAGGCCTGCCAGCGCGGTGATGAGCTTGCGTGCTTCGTCGAGGTCCTTGAGGTCGTCGGCGTTTTCGTCTGCTGCTAGGCCACACTTGACGGCTGCGGCGCTCATCATGTGGATGGCTGCGGAGCTGATGATTTCGATGGCGGGTACGTCTGCGATGTCGCGCAGCTGTTCGTTGACTGCTTCGACTTGCTCTTCGGTGAGTTCGGTGTGGCCGTGTACGGGGGTTTCTTCTTCCGCGGTGAAGCGGAAATTCGTGTTTTCAGTGCTCATAGTCTTAGAATCTCATATTTCGTTTGTTTCGGTAAATGCGTCCTTAAGAGTGGGTGCTTCTGTGGACTTTCTGGGGGAGTCACCGCAATTTTTATGGTGTTTTGCGTCTATTTCCTTGCGTCTGTCGGGGATTCTGCGGTATGGTTATAGGCAGTTTGCAAGTGGAGCATGCCTCCCACCCGGTTGACCGCCGCAAGCGTTTGTTTGCGAGTTTTGAGGTGAACGGGTTCGTCCGCCGTTTTCGGCGTGCGCTGGTTTGTGCCTCCGCTTGTGTAACTGCGGGGGCTTTTTTAGCACCCGCAACGGATAGTATTCACGGGGAAACCCACAGAGCACAGGAGCTAGTCATTA
>ERZ772999.1916-NODE-1916-length-11728-cov-2.279277_pt1 | contig 11728 bp, 9 predicted proteins | sample MGYA00511467_ERZ772999 | MGnify/ENA primary metagenome ERZ772999 (study PRJEB29015, sample SAMEA2738064) | human oral metagenome | biome: human oral; feature: human-associated habitat; material: saliva | place: China | collected 2218 ...
TATATTTAAATAATAACATTTCATCGTCCTAAACGGGCCCTCCTTTTTGTAGCGGTTAAGACTTTGCTTCCCCCTTTTCTGGCTTTTCTGCTTACACAAAGAGGAGTTGTTTCTCTTTTTTAAATCAAATTTTTACCTTTCTAAACTCAAATTTCACAAACGTCACTTTCTTTTTAAAATTATATTTTGATAATGGTTTTAAAAATTATAAAAGCAAAAATCTTATAAAATTGCGAGCTGTTATCAAGACTAACTTTTATAAAGGTGGCAAAAGGGGTGAAATTTTTAAATTTAAAGCTTTTTTACAAGGTGCATGCATATTTGTCGCTTCTCTTTTTTATCCCGCTTGTCGTAGTTTGCTTTAGCGGTGCGATCCTAGTTTATAAAGACGAGCTAAACAGCCTTTTTCGTCCAAATATCGTAAATGTAAATTTAAACAAAGAAAATTTGAGCAAAAGGATCAGCTTTGATGAGCTAAGAGATATCGTCGCAAGCGAGCTTAGCGGCTACGAGATGGTTGGCATAAACATCGATGCAAACCCTAAAAAATGCGACAAAATTTGGCTAATCGAGCATAACGACAGCAAAAAAGAGTGGAAATTTATCTATTTTGATGCTTTTAACGGCAAGATAAAGAGCGAGCCACTGGCACACGATGAGGGATTTTTCGGGGTTTTAGTGCATATCCACGAGGAGCTTCTTCTTGAAAAAAGTGGCAACATTATCCTTTTTCTAACAGCTATTTTTACATTTTTTATCTGCATTAGCGGCTTTGTGATCTACCGTAAATTTTGGCTAACTCTGCTTAGACTGCGCGTAAATGGGCTAAATGTTTTTATGAATGACATCCACAAAATAATAGGCATTTTTTGCACGCCAGTTTTGCTTCTCATTTGCATAAGTGGCGCTTGGTGGGAATTTCAGATGGCACGCGCGCCAGAGTTTAAAAATGACTTCGTAATAGACGCAAAAATTTACAACAAGAGTTTATCTCTTGATGAGCTGGTGGCGCGAAGCAAAAAGGATATAAAAGGCTTTGAGCCACACTTCATCTCGCTGCCTTTCATGCAAGGGGCAAACATCCGCATCTTTGGCTACGTGATATGGCAAAGTTTCTTGCATAACGAATACTCAAGCGTGATCACTTATGACAAAGATAGCGGCAAACTAGTTAGCGTCTTAGACATAAAAAATGCAAATTTAAGCGAGAAAATCCTCTCAGCCTTTAGGAGATCGCACTTTGGAAACTACAACCAAACTACGAAATTTATCTGGTTTATAGTGGGCATCTCGCCGTTAGTTTTGAGTATCTCAGGGCTTTATCTGTGGTTTAGAAAATTTAAAAGGAGAAAAAAATGAAAAAAATTTTATTTAGCTTAGTTGCTTTAAATTTGGCATTGCCTCAAATTTACGCTAGTGAAAATGAGAAGGTTTTAGAAGCGGTCGATGTCGTGGAGAGCGAGCGAAGAGACGACGCAAACTACTTTGCAAAAGAGCTTGTAAAGAGCACTACAAGGCTAAATTTAACCTCTCGTCAAACGCCCCAGTCGCTAACTGTGCTAACAGGAGCAAGGCTAAAAGATCAAGGCATCAAGGACTATCAAGTGCTTCTTAGAAATATCCCAGGCGTCACGCTAAACAAATGGGACGAGCGCGTATATCCGACGGCTCGTGGCTTTAAGATAGATTATTACTTACTTGATTCGATGCCTAGCTTTGGTGGCTTTAGCCTTGGCGCAAATGATATGAGCTTGTTACCTTATGAAAGAGTCGAGGTGGTAAAAGGAGCAAATGGCCTACTTGCAGGCGCTGGCAACCCAGCTGCAAGCTTAAATTTCATAAGAAAAAGAGCAGACTCAAAGGAGCTAAAAGGAAATTTTGGCGTAAGTGCTGGCTCATACGATAGATACGGCGTAAATGGCGATGTGCAAACGCCAGTAAATGAGAGCGGAAGCGTTAGAGCAAGGCTATCTTTTATGCATGAGAAGTCGCACTCTTATATGGATTATTATAACCGCAAAAATAGCGCGATTTACGGCGTAGTCGATAGCGACATAGGCGATAACTCATGGCTTAGTCTTGGTGCGTTTTATCAAGAGCTAAAACGCCACGGCGTTAGATGGGGGGGGCATGCCAGCATTTTACACAGATGGCTCTAGGACAAATTTTAGTAAAAATGAAATTTTCTCTCAGCCTTGGACTAGATGGGATATAAAAACGCTTGATTTTTACGCTGATTTTAAGCACTACTTTGAAAATGAAGCGAGCTTAAATTTAAGCTACTCATTTAGACGGGCAAACACTGATTCAAATTTACTCTACTACGGCGGAGCGGTAAATTTAGATGGCACTGGCAATATAGGTGGTCTTAGCGCCTATGCAAACAAAAGAGAGGAGAATATCCACAACGTCGATGCATACGCAAATATCCCTTACGAGATAGCAAATTTATCCCATGAGTTTGTCTTTGGCGCGATGTATAACAACTATAAAAAAAGTAGCGATAGGGTAAGTAGCTACTGGTTGCAAAGGACTACGCCAGCAGGGCTTGCTTATACGGCTAGAAGCAGGATTGATTTTAAAAACTTACACCTTGATGATCCAAAATTTCCTTACGAAGATCAAAACAATAAAGATAAAACAATACAAAAGGCATTTTATGCGGCAAATAAACTATCAATCACCGATGAGCTTAAATTTTTGTTAGGTGCTAGGGTTAGCTACTACAAATACGAGATCGAGGGCGGCAAAGACAATAGAAATTTCACAAATGAGATCACGCCATATCTTGGCGTCACTTACGACATCGGAGCAAACCACACTCTATATGCTAGCTATACGAGCATATTTAAACCTCAAACCGCAAAAGATGCAAATGACAAATATCTTGATCCTATCCAAGGCAAAGACTACGAAGTGGGCATAAAAGGCGAGTATTTTGATGGGGCGCTTCAAGCAAGTCTTGGCGTCTTTAAGATCGTGCAAGACAAGCTTGGCATAGATACTGGCAAGATAAATCTAGCGACAAATGCCAAAATATATGAATCTGGCAAAGGCGTGACAAGTAGGGGCATCGAGCTAGATCTAAACGGCGAGATCACTAAAAACTTAAGCCTAAGCTTTGGTGCAACGCACTTTAACGCAAAAGATGCTAATGGTGAGAAATATGCCACCGACTCATCAAGAAGCACGGCAAATTTATTTGCAAAGTATGAATTTAGAGACTTTAGAGTAGGGGCTGGAGCTATGTATAAGAGCAAAATTTACACTGGCAAAGGCGCAGATGAGATCACGCAAAAGGGCTACACCTTGGCAAATTTGATGTTTGGATATAAATTTGCTAAAAACTTTGACGTGCAGCTAAATATCGACAATCTCTTTAATAAAAAATACTACGAGGGCATCGGCAAAAACATGATGGTTTATGGCGATCCACGCACCTTTAATCTCAGCTTTAACTATAAGTTTTAGCTAAATTTACTCTAACGCGCCAGCTAAATTTCTAGTTGGCGCTCTTCATTTTTTGCATAGTAGGTGTATAATTTCAAAAAAACTAAGGAATTTGCATTGCTAAAAGTGGAAGTGATATATAAATTTTGTCTTGTTTGCGCTCTTGCTTGTGGGATCTGCCTGCTTGCATTTACCGGGCTAAATTTCGCCATGGGTGATTATAGTGAGTGGATGATGAGCGCGCACAAATTTGCAGGAGCTTTGATCGTTTGTGCCGTGATCTTGCACCTTTTTAACCGCAGAAGAAAGCTAGTAAAGCTCGTAAATGAGATAATCGACGTCACCACACACCGCAAAAATCCAACTATATGCAACATGGACCGCATCATCGCTTCGCTTGAGCCTTACACTATCAGTGAAATTTCACGCATGCTTGGCTTTGACGAGACTGAGTTTTGCAAGAGTTTGCGCGAAAATGATGTTAAATTTAATAACGCCAGCCAGAGCTTGCGCCAGATCGCACGGCTAAACGATGAGAAGATATTTTTCGTGCTTGTGCTCATCGTTGAGGCCAAATTTGGCAAGAGATTTTGCGGCGCGGTAAGCTGCAGCGTCGGGAGAAAATTTTAGTGCTCGCTATGCGCACGCCACCTCTGCTCCTCAAGGTCGATGTGATATAAAAACGTCCTAATGACCTCTTCATCGATCTTTGGGTCTTTGTTTAGCTCACAAAGCGCCTTTCTTTGCTCTTCTAAAATCTCAAAATACCTCTGTCTGCTCTCATTGCTGATCTCAAAATTTTCGCTCTCAAGCTCGAAATTCCAAACCTCTTCAAGCTTTTTAAGCAAGAAATTCTCTTCGTTTGCAAATTTCTCATTTTTAAATTTAATCGAAGCCTGCGCAAGTGCCTTTTTGATCTTAGCCCTTGCAAGCTCATTTGGCATGTGGTCGTTAAAGTCTGGAAATTTCACGCTTTTAATGAGCAGTGGCAAGCTTAAGCCCTGAACCACAAGCGTTAGCAAGATCACGACAAATGTTATAAACAAGATGAGGTCTCTGTGCGGAAATGGCTCGCCCCCAGCCATGGCAGGGATAGAAAGTGCCGCCGCCAGCGAGACAACGCCTCTCATGCCAGCCCAGCCAACGATAAAAGGTGTCGCTTTGCCTGGGTTGCGATCGTCCGCCACGCTGATAAAGCGCTTCATAAACATCGTGATATAAACGGCGCCATAAGATGCCATGAGGCGGATAACGATGAGCACGGCAGTGACCAAAATGCCGTAAGAGACCGCCTCAAAGAACGAGACGCCGCTACGCTTGAGGCCTGATAAAATTTCAGGCAGATCAAGGCCGATCATGGTAAAGGCAAGGCCGTTTAGCAAAAAGATAAAGTTGTTCCAAACGGGCACTGCGTGGATCCTTGTTGAAGCGGTGAAAATTTCATTTTTCTTAGTCGAGAGATAAAGTCCGCCACAAACCACCGCCAAAACGCCGCTAGCGCCAAGCTCCTCAGCCAAGATATACATGATATAAGGCGTCGTGATGGTCATTATCGTGTCGCTGTTTTCATCAGTTGGCAAAATTTTATGTAAAAAATAAGCCGCAAGTGCCACTACAAGACCAGCCAAAACGCCGCCAACCACCATCCAAACAAAGCTAGCAGCCGCCTCGTACCAGATGAACTGCCCAGTTGTGACTGCAACTGCGGCGAAGCGAAAGATGATGAGTGAGGAGGCGTCATTTAAAAGGCTCTCGCCCTCCAAAATAGCGCTGATCCTGCGTGGGGCTTTGACAAATTTAAGGATAGCTGCCGTACTCACCGCGTCTGGTGGCGAGACGATGGCTCCTAGCATGAAGCCAAGGGCGAGCGAGAAGCCAGGGATCACTAAATTTGCTATCACTGCAACCGCTGCTGCGCTTATGAAAACCACGATAAAGGCAAAACTGCCGATCATGCGGCGCCATTTAAAGAGCTCTTTTAGCGAGTTTGCCCACGCAGCCTCGTAAAGAAGTGGCGGTAAAAATATGATAAAAATAAGCTCGGGATCGATCTTGATGCTTGGTAAATTTGGCACAAAGCTAATGGCTAGCCCGCCAAGGACTAATAGCACCGGATAGGCGACCTTTAGGTGGTTTGAGACCATCACCAAGGCGATGATGATGGCTAGCAGTGCAAAAAATAGCAGCAAATGTTCGATCATTTTGATCCTTTAAATTTCTTTTTGTATTAGGGCTATAGAATAAATTTTGTCAAATTTATGGCGGGTAGAGAGAGATTCGAACTCTCGGTGAGTTGCCCCACACACGCGTTCCAGGCGTGCTCCTTAAACCGCTCGGACATCTACCCAAGAAGAAGGTGATTATATCTTCATTTGCTTAATGCTTGGCTTTTAGAGCTTTAGCCCCAAGATAACGACATCTTTATACTCGCCATCCATCAGGCAAACGCCAGGCAGTTCGCCCCATTTTTCAAAGCCAAATTTCAAAAATAGCCCAAGGCTCGCTTCGTTTTTGCTAAAGATTAGTGCGATGATATTTTTTAAATTTAGCCCTCTAGCTTCATTTAGGCTGTGGGCTAAAAGCTGCTTGCCGATACCCTTTTTAAGGGCTTTTTTAGCGACATATATGCTTATCTCTACGCTTATATCGTAAGCGATCTTGGGGTTAAAGTCACTTAGCGAGCAGTAGCCTAAAATTTCATCATTTTCTTTGTAGATAAAGATAGGGCGCGAGCCGCCGTGGGCGTTAAACCAAGGCTCTCGCTCCTTTGTGCTAACTGGCCGCAAGTCAGCAGTCGCACTTCTGTCTAAGATGTAGTCATTATAAATTTGCGTGATCGCTTCAAGGTCGCTTAAATTTGCTCGCTCGATCAAGCCTAACCTTTTTTGGCTGCTTGATATACTGGCTCAAGCTTTGCTGCGATCTCTTTTAGATCCTTGATCCTGCTCTCGTTTGATGGGTGAGTGCTTAAAATTTCAGGCACTTTGCCACCGCTCATCTTGCTCATCTTGACCCAAACTTCGACCGCTTCTTTTGGATCATATCCAGCTCTTGCCATTAGCTCAGTGCCGATGTGATCAGCCTCGGTCTCGTGTGAGCGAGAAAATGGCAGTGAGATGGTGTATTGGCTGGCTAAATTTAGAGCGCTTGCGCCAAGGTCGCCAAGTCCTGTGGCGGTTGCGACTGCAAAGATGCCGATGTTTTTGAGCTGGTCGGTGCTCGCTTGCTCCCTGCTGTGCTCTCTAAGCGCGTGGGCGATCTCGTGACCCATGACCGCTGCTAGCTGCGCATCTGTCAAATTTAGCTTTTTAATAATACCGCTATAAACGACGATCCTGCCCCCTGGCATACACCAAGCATTTAGCGTATCTTCGTTTATGACATTTACTTGCCACTTCCATTTTAAGGCGTCCTCTCTGAAAACGCCAGTTTGCGCGATCAGCCTTTTTGCGATATCTTGAACCCTTTTTGTGAGGATCGGATCGACATTTAGCTCGCCCTTGCTTCTAGCAGCTGTGAGCGTCTTGACGTAGGCTTGAGCCGAGCTTTGCTCCATTGCCTCAGAAGATACTAGCATGAACTGCTTGCGATCTGCGCCCACGACGCCTGACTTTGTGACGCTCGTGCAGCCTGTGATAAGCATGCTAGCTGTTAATAACGTAAGTAAAATTTTTTTCATTTTCATCCTTTTTGGATTAAAATTTGGCGTATTATAGCCTGAGTTGGATATGCATTGTTAAACGAGGGGTGAAATTTAAATTTTGCGATTTGAAAAATAGAAATTTACTATCGCGCAAATTTTAAAATCTTATTCACTCGCAAGAATTGACTACTAAAATTACTCGTTCATGAAATTTTAAAATTTATCGTATTTTTTAACCGCATGCAGCGCTTTAGCACTATCGCATGCCACCGCTAATGTTGTCGGGGTTAGGGGATTGTTAAGGGGGAAGGGAGCGACTTCGTAATTCAAGCCTCTTCCCCCTTAACAAAGAAGCAAACATTTAAATTTGATTAGATTGCTTTACAAATTTTAAAATCTCATTCACTCGCAAGAATTGACTACTAAAATTTGGCTTCGCTTACCGCTTAGCTCAAATTTTAGAGCCGAAATTACTCGTTCATGAAATTTTAAAATTTGATAGACAGTCGCTTCGCGCAGTTAATTTAATATCACCGAACTCTCTTGCAGTTTTTCTAGCTTTAAAATTTGCTCATTTGGTTTTGCTTTTAGGCGCTCAAGCATCGCTATTTTTTGGGCGTAAATTTCATTAAATTCGGTCTTTATATCAAGCAAAGTTTTATTTAAAAAAGAGTTATTTGAGCACATAAGATCGTCAAATTCGTATAAACTAAAGGCATTTAGCATGCGCTCATAAACCTCTTTTGCACTTGGGATGTAAAGTGGCGTGCCCATTTGCAGGTGCGAATTTAGCGAGTTTTCGATCTTTTGCTTTAGAAAATAAACCGCAAGCTTAAGCGCATTTTCGTAGTTTGACGCAACCTTTACGTCAAGCTTTTCAAAAAAGAGTGATATCTTTTGTGTCGCCTTAAATTTGGCATTTTCATACTCTCTTAAGAAATTCTCATAGGTCCTGCCAGCGTATGTATTTATCGATTTTGTCTCGTAGTTTGAGGCAAACTCATCAAATGGATTAAAGCTCTCATAGCGAGATTTATAAACGAAAAGCTCATCTTCTAAGCTTTTATAAAGCTCATCAAAAGCCGATATGATCTCATTTTCAAGCTCTTTTAGATCTCTTTTGTAACGTTTAAAAAATTTAGAAAAAACGATATCTTCGTAGATGAGCTTTGAAAAGACCTCGTCCGTATCAAGGCTTATCATCTCAAAATTTTCGCGCTTATAAATTTCTTTGTTTAAAAGCGTCTTTGCTGGGTTAAATTTTGTCCTAGAAAATGGCTTAAGCAGCTTAAAAACTTCATCACTTGCAAGCTTGATAGCCTCGCTCATATCGCTGTATCGCAGGGCGATTTTAGGCTTAAACTCCTCTTTTATCGCTTCTAGTTTTTCTTCAAGCGTGGCATTAAATTTATCCAAAATTTCATCAGCTGCACTATAAACTTTAAGGCGGTTTTCTTGCTCAGCGATTAAAAAATTTACTATCTTTTTCGCCCTTGCTTTTATGAAAATTTCTTTAAAGCTCGCATTTAAAAACGTATCTTTCACCGCGCTGAGTGCTTTAGCGAAATTTGAGCTTTCTAGCTCACTCTTATTTTCATTTGTGATGCCAAGGAGTGCTTGCTTTGACGAGATGGCGATGATATCTTCAAACAGCTCGCCATAAGTTTGCCTAGCGTGCTTTAGCAAGCTTTCAAGCTCATCCTCGCTTAGCTTGTCCTTTTGGTTGATGAAGCAAAGAGCCTTTAGATCGTTTGTCCTTAAAATTTCTTCTACGCTTTCAAGCTCGCTAGCCTTTGCAGCGTTGTTTGCGAGGCTTAGCCAGATCGCGCCACAGACCTTTTTTAGCGTGTTTTTGGTCTCTTTTGTGTCGGCATCTCGTAGTGAGTTTAGGCCGGGCGTGTCGATGAAATTTACCTCTTTTAAAATTTCACTTGGCGCATAAAGTGTCATGCTCTTTATCTGCTCGCTCATGGCGTTTAGCTCTGCAAGCTCGCTGCTAGCCAGCAGGCTCTCGCTGCCATTTGTAAATTTCACGCTAAGAAGCGGCATCTTTGCAAATTTTAGCCGCACAGCCTTTGCCGTGACAGGCGTTAGGCCTGATGGCAAGATATTTTGTCCAAGCAGAGCATTTAAAAATGTTGATTTGCCACTTGAAAACTGCCCTATAACAGCGATGAGAGGCGGCTCATTTAGAGTGTCGATTAGTAAATTTAGGCTATCTTTTATCTCATCGCTTGCGTGCAGACTTGGATCATTTAGCTCATTTACCAGCCTTGCTAGCTCGCCCTTAAAGTCACTTGTAAAAACCTTAAAATATCTCGCCTTATAGGCATTTATGAACTCGTTAAACATTTTCTAGCTCCCCTAAAAGCGAGCAAATTTCATCTTGCAAGGCGTTTTGCTCTTTTAGTTTTAAAAGTGAGTTTTGATTTTGCGAGCTAAGCTTTTCTAGCTCACGATCTAGCTCTTTTAGCCTCTTATCAAGCGTGGCTTTTTGAGCGATTTGGTAGGTTTTTATGAGGTTTAAAAGGCGATTTTTTTCGTGGTCAGTTAAAATTTCACAAAATTGAGAGATATTTTTATCTTTTAACAAGCCCTCTTTTAAGCCTAAAAGTGCTTCACTTGCGTCACTTGAAATTTTCGCTCTAAATGCAGCTAAAAGCTCTTTGAATTCAAGCTTTACGCCCATTTGCTCTAAAAAGTCATTGATGTTAAAAATCTCATCTTTGCCCATCACATAATCATCAAAATTTAAAGCGATATTTTGCTCGCACGATCTTGTTTGCACCAAAGTCTCGTTTCTAGCCTCTCTCATAAGCGCCATCACACCGTCTCGAAGTGTCGTTTTTGCGATTTGCTCTAGGCGATCTAAATTTAAGCTTTGCTTTTTGCTTTTACAGTAGGCTATCTCGCTTTTTACCTTATCGTTTAGGTTTTGCAAAAGCGTCTCAAGCCCCATTTTATAGATGTTTTTAGTGTTGCTGCTTTCAAGCTTTGCAAGCTCGTTTTTGGTTAGGTTTTCAAGTTTAGAGAAATTTTCACTAAGTGCGTTTTTGACGTTTGCCTGCTCATTTTGAAGCTTTTTAAGCCCCACTTCATAAGCTTTGAGCGACAAAATTTCAGCCTTAGTGGCTTCAAGCTTGCTATTTAGGATATTTTTTAGCTCCTTTTGATACGAGCTTAAGATAAGGGCTGATTTTTTAGAATTTTTGCCAAAGAGCACCTCGTAAAGATAGTCCTTAAACTCCTCTACGCCACTATTTGCAGCACCTTCTAAGAAGCTTTTTGCACTAAGCGCAAAATAATCAATCTCCACGCCATTTATCTGCTCACCGATCGCTTTTTTAGTGTAGTTTAGCGTCTCGTTTAGCTCTTTAGCGCTTAGCTCATCAGCGTGAGTTAGCACCACAGCAAGCCTTACGATATGCGAGTTTTCAAGGCATTTTTTTAAAAAGAGCGCGTCTTTTTGCGTGGCGCTTTGTGAGGCGTTCATGAGGTGGGCTAAAAGGTCGCACTTCTTCATAAAATTTGTAGTGATCTGCTCCCTTAAGACCACCGCATCATCGATGCCTGGCGTGTCTATAATGCAGACGTTGTCCTTTAAAAGCTCCAAGTCGTCATAAAGCTCGACGCTTTTTACAAGATTTGCTGTTTTTGAGCTTGATGATGTGTAGTTTTTTATCTCGTCTATGCCGATATCTACGCTTTTGCTTAGTAAATTTTCGCTTGGTATGCCAAGTGCTAAAAGCTCATCTTTGCTATAAAAATTTACCCTTGCAAAGCTATCTTTGGAGTATTTTAAAATGGTTAAATTTATCGTTTCTGGCACGTTTGAAGTGCCAAGGACAGATTTGTTTAAAAGGGCGTTTAAAAGGGTTGATTTGCCAGAGTTTATGACGCCACTTGCAGCTATGTTAAAAAGCGTTTCGTTTGATCTTTTTTTGGCTGCCGCAAGTGCCTCTAAAAAAGTTTTTTCATTATCAAGCAAGCTTGCTTTTTCGTTTATCTCATTTAAAAAGTCTAGGTTTTTATGAAAGTGATCTTTTGGCTTGGTATGAGAAATTTTAGCCTCATTAGCGCCTTTGTTTTTGCTTATGATCTTTTCTAAAAAGGCAAATTTCTCATCATCTATGATCTTTTCATCACGTAATTTTTCTAGGTATTTTACTATCTCATCACTTGAAATTTTAGCCTCATTTAGCGCTTTAAGAGTCGCAAGCTGCGCACTTTGTATGCTAAATATATCAAGCTCGATTTTAAGCTTTTTTAGCACCGCTCTAAACTCATCAAGCGCCATAAACTGATCTAAATTTCTCTCGTCGCAAACTAAAAGAAGAGCTAGCAGATCTGGGTAAAATGGCACGCTAGCAGCAGCATTTGTATAAATTTTATTTGCACGCCAAGCCTGTTTTAAAAACTCATCCATAAAGACTCTTTTTATTGATATTTTGGGATTTTATTAAATTTTTACTTATGAAGCTATCAATCAAAGTTGCAAAGAATATTTAAAAAGACCATTTAAATAGTAGGCAAAAGTTTTAATGCAAATGGTTTTAGGACACTGCTTGGATGCTCTATGCTTACAAGTTAAGAGGCATCTTATTTTGGCAACATGTGTTGCATCAAAAAGAGCTT
>ERZ772999.1924-NODE-1924-length-11679-cov-9.326222_pt1 | contig 11679 bp, 8 predicted proteins | sample MGYA00511467_ERZ772999 | MGnify/ENA primary metagenome ERZ772999 (study PRJEB29015, sample SAMEA2738064) | human oral metagenome | biome: human oral; feature: human-associated habitat; material: saliva | place: China | collected 2218 ...
AGCAACAGAACGAAGGTGGGAAGACCCGCCCAAAGGTGGGACTTGTGCTTGGTGGCGGTGGTGCGAAAGGTGCTGCAGCCATAGGAATACTAAAGGAGTTGGAGCGAGAAAAGATTCCTGTTGACTATATTGCCGGAACAAGTATAGGAGCGATTATTGGCGGATTATACGCACAGGGCTATCGTGCAGATGACCTCGAAAAACTCTTCCGCTCGCAGAATTGGCTGGCACTTTTGGCAGATAGAGACACAACATTGGTTGGAAAGGTCTATAAAGAGGAAGATGGTGTAATCTATCTCTTCGGCTTTCCTGTGCGTAAAAAGGCTGATGCTGATAAAAATACAGGGTTCTGGATGTTGCATGGTGACCATGTCTATAATTTCCTTGACTCACTCGTCAGTCGTTCTCCCGTACAACGTGGTACCGTTGAGAAGGCTATTCCCTTCTCGTGTGTAGCCTTTGACATCCGTCGTCAACAAGAAATAGTCCTTGATACTGGTTCCATGGCGCGTAATATGCGTGCCAGTATGGCTATTCCCGGTGCGTTTAAACCTGTGCAGATAGACACGCTGATGCTGGTGGATGGTGGTATGGGCAATAATCTTCCAGTGGATGTTGTACGAAAGATGGGGGCAGATATCGTTATTGCCGTCGACCTTCAACAGCGCAAACGTGATGACTATCGTTCGCCTTTCGGCTTTCTGAAAGGACTGGGAGGTATCTTAGATTGGTTGGCAGAACGTCCTGATATAAAGAAATATAATGTCAATCGCACGAAAGTCGACCTCTATATTAATCCCGATTTAGGTTCTTATGGTGTCACCGACTTCAATGCAAAGGCGATAAAAGCTATCCTTAAAATAGGCGAGGATACTGGTATTCTGTATCGAAAGCAGTTAGGGACGTTCATGAAAGACCATCAACGATGAATTATTTTCATGGAAATAAATATTTTTCTTCATGAAAGTAAATATTTCTTTTCACGTAAATAAATCTTTTTACTCATGAAAATAACTTGCAACAATGCTGTTTTAAGGTTTCCAAAACAGCATTGTTAGATTTGATAAAGCATAATTCTAAAAGGCTTAAAGCTATCCTTTTTTAGTCCCACAGCTATCTTGTATGCGCTCATAAAACTGTCCGAGAATATTGAGCATATCGTCTGGTAAGTAGCTGATAGCCTTTTCTATCATCCATTCTGGCACTGGATAATAGGCTTCGGCAACCGAACCAGCGATGCAAGCCTTTGTATCGGTATCGCCATCACATAGTACAGCGAGGCGGATAGTCTCCTCAAAGCTATTGGCATCCATGAAACAACGCAGTGCCATCGGTACGGTTTCCTGACAGGTTCCATCAAAGTGTCCTTCAGAACCAATCTTCTTAATGTCCCGCATAGGTGGTAACTCGTAGCCAAAGAACTTCTCAACTTTGCGCTCGACATCCGACTTAGAAAAGCGCATCAAGCGTAGCCAACAGATAGCTTCAGCAATACATTGTGCACCCTTAATGCCTTCGGGGTGGTTATGACTTACGATAGCACTCTTCTTAGCTTCCTCAATTACATCCTCCCACTCGTCGAATAGCCACCCAATAGGGCTGACACGCATGGCAGAACCATTACCAAATGAATCCGTGGGCTGGGGATTGTCAGCGTTAATCCATTGGTAGAATCGCCTACCATATCCGCCTATCGGGTCTGGATATCGCCGACACCAATCGAGCAGACTCTCCTGATAGTCACGTTCATTCAGCACTGCATCGGCAATAGCGATGGTGCAAATCGTATCATCTGTGTAAGAACAATCGGGTGTAAAAAGCTCAAACCCTTGCTGTGGAGCTGCTCCGAATTCGAAGCGTGAGCCTACAATATCTCCTATAATAGCACCAATCATGAAGTTTCTTTTTAATTTCTCCGTTATGCAAAGATATAAAAAATAATATTGTTCTTTGTTTTTCAGTCAATTAATTTTGTATATCTCGTTGGGATCAGAAACGTAAGCAAGGCATTTGGTCTCTATATTATTCAGGATTTTTAGATTCTATAAAAAATAGAAACTATTATGATTCCCAAGAATATAGAGCTACCTACACTTATAGGAATATATTGGTAGTGCTTTGCTTGAAACTGTATTTTGTTTTTTGTTTTTAAGATATAAAAGACCGTAGAAACAATTATGAAGGCAAGTAAAATACCCATTAATAGGTCGCCTAAATAATGGACGCCTAAGTACATCCTGCTATAACATACGACGAGTGCCCATAGGGAAAGGAAGCATGTGAGCCAGACATTTCTTAATAAATATGCCATAAAGAATACTAGTCCCCACGTATTGCTTGCATGATTAGAGGGGAAACCACATCTTCCTCCTCTATATCCATCAACAATATGCACCATGTGGGATATAGGGTTGTCTAAATTGCTGGGTCGCAATCGGCACACCCACGGACGAATAACCTGTGAGGTAAAGCAGTCTGTAAAGAAGAAAATGATTCCCATTGCTAAGAGAATTTTAAGAACCACTTTGTAGGGATAATTCTTTAGCAGTACGAAAAGCAGAGAAGCATACATGGGAATCCATATCATTTTCCCACTTATAAACCACATTACACTGTCGAAATAGTTGTTATGAAGGCTATTCACCGTCAGGAACACCGTTGAATCGGCTGTTTGTAATATGGAATATATATCTGTTAATACAGTAGTCATCGGCGTGCTATATCGTTATAAAGTTCTTGAAGATAGGCTTTTCCTTGCAGCTCCATAGATGAGTGAGAGTGACAGCCTTGGTTAAGCATAATCTTACCTGAAACATTATCATAAATCATTTGTTGACTTTGAGTAGCCATACCCCATAAGTCAGGGAACGTAAAGAAGGCAAAATGAGGTGCCTTATAGTCAAGCATATCTTTACTAAAAGTGAATTTATTATGTGAAATTTCCAATTGTCCTAATAAAGTCGCTGCTAAATCTTGCTGCGATCCATAATTCTCTACGATGTAAGGAGCTTTCACGGCTCCACCTAACCATATCATAGGAATATGATAACGTTCTAACTTAAACTCGCTTATGCCTGCTGGATAACCACCCAAATGGTCAGGAATAAGGATTATTAATGAGCGCTCCCAACGTTCACTATGTTTCAGATAATCAATAAAGCGACCTAAGTGATAATCGGTATAGGCAAAAGCATTTAATACTTTGTCATTCAATTTGTGGAAATCTACATCGAAGGGTTCATGTGAACTACTGGTTTGAATCACTCGGAACATTGGCTTTCCTGGTTTCTCCTGCAAGTCATTTCTTACTTTTTCAAATACTAAGTGGTCGGGTACTCCCCACTTACTCAATCGGTCTTTTAATGGAAAATCAACATCAGAGACGTGGTCTATAAATCCCATTCCCGTGAGATAACTCTTTAAATTAGTAAAATTAATGTCGCCTCCATAATAGTATTTTAATCCATAGCCATGATGACTTAATGCCTCTGCGATAGATGGTAAATGGGTTGTCTTACGCGGGAATTTCATCAAGCTTGTTGTGGGTTGTGCTGGATAACCACTAAGTATGGCAAGTGTGCCACGATCTGTTCGGAAACTGTTGGCATAGAAGTGATTAAAAAAGACTCCTTCCTTAGCGTATTGGTTCATATAAGGAACAGTCTGAGTTTTCATTAGTTCTTGAGAAAAACTCTCTAAAATAATGATATAAACATCAGGACGTTTTACCGTTATAAGTTGCAGAATGCTATCACTTTTTGTATAAAGTAATGGCTTGACAATCTTAGTAGCATCTTCTTCACTCATGAATCGATATTGTGAAGCAAAGTCAACCTGCTTTGAAAGACTCTCTATAAGACTGAACATAGGATTCACTGCTGCATGATTCAAATGCATATCTTTGCTAAAATAGGCTTCTCCTGTATTCATTGTAGAGGTTTTTATGCCTCCGCGTATGGGTAGAATCAATAAAGCTAATAAAACTATTTGAAGCAGCGTTTGGCTTATGCGTTTCTTTCTCTTTTCTGCTATTCTGTCAAAGATACGTGCTATATACTGCATAGATAGGTAAACTCCTATGGCAATTAATGTTGTAACGATAACTCCTCCTATTACCATAAGGACACTGACGCTGGCAAATGCACTCGCTGGAGATGAGAAGAAATAATAAAGAGGGGTGGAGTCAAGAGGGAAGCCCCAATAGTGATAAAGCACAAGGTTGAGGCATAAAGTTATCGCATAAATAGCTGAAGCAAGTGCATTATAGCCCTTGTGAAGCCACTTGATAATGCGTCCTTGGTACCAAATCTCTATCAAAATTAAGATACCTGGCATAATAGAGAGATAGCCTGCTATTGATAAATCAAGAGGAAGACCATGGTACATCACTTGCCAAAAATCAGTGAAGTTTATCTCCTTAAATAGATTCTTATGGAAAAGTAAGAAACAAGGTTTCTGTAGAATACACCATAAGCCCCATAATAAATAGACTATAACTAAACGAAATGATTTGGTAAGTTTCATTGCTTTATGTATTTTGCAAGTATTTTGCAAGTTTGCTGTTTGGTTGCTGTTATGAATATATGACTAATAAAAAGTTATATTAGTATCTTGTTGTATTGCAAAAACTAAAAGACCGGATACCTCTACGAGCGGATTTAATATTACCGAATGGGCTTAATTAATCAGTTCCTCTTTATAAAATTTCTCTTTCTTTTAGCAGACTATATATACTTGTTTTGTTTATGATAGGTGATTCTTTTATATGTATCAAGGTAAAAAAATGAGAAAACTTTATTTTTGTTAGAACTTAAGTCAATTAATTTTTAGAACCTCCCCGATGAAGAAGGTTGTCAGGTTCTTCCCACTTGAAGAGTGGCGAGAAAGGTGTTTGTACTCCGACCGGGAATCGAACCCGGATCAAAGGTTTAGGAAACCTACGTTCTATCCATTGAACTATCAGAGCGAGTTTTTAAGTTTTGCTTTGCTTCTAACAAGCGAATATGTAATAACTCTTGTTTGCAAAGATAGAAAAAAAAAGTTATATATAGGGTGAAACGACAGTTTTTTTACCTTTTTACTGTTGTTACAGCATGTGATTTGCTGCTAAAAAAGAGTTCTTCTGTTAAATGTATAGATTGGAAATAGAATAAGGGCTCATACTCTAACATGGTGGGATTACTCCCAAATAGATGGTCTTACAAAAGCGAATAGAATATAAGATTAAATGCTAATTGATATGATGTCTATTCGTCTTCTACAAACAATTCATTCTCATATTACTGGGATTTGTAAACTCTTTTCGTGCGACTCAAAACTAATACATGCTCTTTTGGCTTCTAAGAGACGCCTAATTGGCTTGCAAAAGATGCCCTTTAAGCCCCTTACTAATGCCCTTTTGAAGGCTAATTAAGCACCTTTAGAAATATTGGTGTCCGATAAAACTTTTTTGCGTTCATATCTTTTTAATTCAGAATAATAAAAAACGGGCTGATTGTTTTGCACATTCAGCCCTTCTTATTTCCTTTGTAGTTGTCAAAATAAAACAATGAAATAAGATGAACAAAAGTACACATTCATACGGGCAAATGCAAGAAAAAGGTTGATTTATGTAGATTGATGGTAAGTGATTGAGAATGTGTGAGAAACACGGATTTTTGCCGTGAATTGCTTTGAGGATGAAAGTGCAGAAAATGTGGATTTATGCAGAAGATACGTTACCAAATCGTTAGCCAAATGTGCCTGGATAAAGCAAGGTAACGCTAAGTAGTTTGTACAGTGATGTAGATTTTTGCTGTTATGATGCTTATGCGCTGAACCACAATATTTTGTATAACCGAAAACGCTTCAAAAATGGGTAACTTTGCCCACAAAAACAGAAGCGTATGCAAAAAGGAAAAATGAAGGTGCTGCTCTACCTCAAAAAGAGCGGTTTGGACAAGTCGGGGCATGCTCCGATTATGGGACGAATAACCTACAATCGCACGATGGCTCAATTCAGCAGTAAGCTGTCGTGCAATCCCAAGTTGTGGAATGTGCGTGAGAGCAGGCTGAACGGAAAGAGCCGTGAAGCAGTGGCAACTAATGCGAAGTTAGAACAGTTGCTCCTCTCTGTACAGCGAGCATACCAAACGCTTTGCGAGCGAGGTATAGAGTTCGCAGCAAAAGATATCAAGGAGCAATTTCAAGGCTCAATGCAGAACCGTACTATGTTTTTACAACGCTACGACCAAATGGTGGAAGACGAGAAGCAATTGGTTGGAGTGGAGATTACGGAACGCTGGCACTCGATGTATTACATGCTCCGAAAGCACCTGCAAGTCTTTATTCTGGAACAATACCGCACCAACGACATCACCTTTGGACAACTAACCGATGATTTCTTGGAGGGCTTGCATCAATACAGCGTGGGAAAGCACGGTCATTCACAGAGTTATTACCGCAAGATGGCTTTGGCGGTCAAGAAAGTGTGCCGTTTGGCTTTTCGTGAAGGTGTTATAGACCGTCCCCTCTTTGGCCTTGTCAAGATAGACAGAGGAGAAAGTAAACTGCCCAGAGCCTTGGACAGGGCTTCTTTGGACAAGATAAGGCAAGCCAGATTAGAGGATGATGAAACAGAACTGACACTTGCTCGCAATCTTTTCTTATTCACCTGCTACACAGGCACAGCCTTTTGCGACATGATGAATCTGCGCAAGGAACATCTTGTGAAGGATGATGAAGGGGCTATGTGGCTAAAATTCAGAAGGCAAAAGACAAACACCCTTTGTCGGGTAAAACTTCTGCCTCAAGCCACGACTCTGCTTGATACATATCATTCGGATGAACGAGAAACACTTTTACCGAGTATCAGCTACGAGGCCTATCGTTTCCTATTGAAAGCCCTGCAACTGAGAGCTGGGATTGCCATTCCCTTGACCGCACATGTAGGACGGCACACCTTTGCGACATTGATAACCTTGGAGAATGGAGTACCTATTGAAACGGTGAGTAAAATGCTTGGTCATAGCAAGATTGAGACCACGGAGCGTTATGCTCATGTAACACCAAAGAAAGTATTCGAGGAGTTTAATCACTTTCTCTCTTTCACCGCTGATTTAACCCTTAGCTTTTGAGATTATGCGCAGTACATTCAATATATTATTCTACATCAATCGCAGTAAATTGAGAACGGATGGCACAACGGCAATCCTTTGCCGTATTACGATAGACGGCTCAAAAGTCGTGATGTCCACAGGAGAAAGTATCTCTCCCAAAGATTGGAGCGTGAAGCGACAGGAAACAAATGATAAGAAACTGAACCAACGCTTGCAATCGTTTCGAGAGAAGATTGAGCAGGGGTATAATACGTTGCTCCTGCAATTCGGTGCGGTGAGTGCCGAGTTGCTTAAAAACCACTTGCAAAGTGTCGGCTCAAATCCTACCACATTGCTTGCTCTTAGCCGAGAGGAACTGTCAATCGTTCAATCCACAAGGGCTTCAGGTACTTACCAAAGCTGCCGTAGCTATCACAGGCAGTTGGAAAGTTTTGTGGAAAGTAAAGGCGTAGTGGATATTCCTCTGACAACTCTCACAATGGATTTTTTCGATGATTATCGCATCTACTTCAAGCGAAAAGGCTATGCCTTATCCTCAACGAAACAAAATCTCTTTTGGTTGAGTCGGTTGATGTATAGAGCTGTGAGCCAGCAAACCATTCGTTATAATCCTTTTGAGGATGCCAAGTATGAACGAGTGGAGCGAAAAATTCGCTGTCTGGGCAAGACGGATGTCGCCCGTCTATTGGCTATGCCCTTGCAAAATGAACAGGCGGAATTTGTGCGGAGAATTTTTATTTTCTCCGTATTCACAGGATTGGCTTTTGCCGATGTGAACAAGTTAAGGTATTGTGATATTGAGACAAACAATGCAGGGGTACACTATATCCGTCAGTACAGAAAGAAGACAGGTGTGGAGAGCATCACGCCCCTGCACCCGATAGCCGAGCAAATACTCTCGCTCTACCCACTGAAAGACAAGACAGAGGATAATCCAATCTTTGCAACCTCGCAGAGCAGAATGCAGATAGGTATGCATCTCAAGGCTGTTGGTTTGGCTTGTGGCATTCGCCAAAACCTTTCCTTTCATGTAGCACGCCATACATTCGGCACGCTGACATTGGAGGCAGGCATTCCGATAGAGAGTATCGCCAAGATGATGGGGCATTCCTCTATTGCCAGCACACAAATCTATGCCCAAATCACTGACCAAAAGATTTCAAGGGATATGGACAGGCTGATGGAGAGGATGTGAGATAAAAAACGAGTGAAGGAAATGTAATATAGCAATTCTCCTTCACTCGAACTTTTATTCTCTATCCTGCATTTAATGTTGTGTATGCCCGATTTTATCCATATATGTAATGCCCAAAGCGGATAAAACGAATACGATATGAATGCTAATTTGCATTATCGTATGTTGTGTATCAATATTCTCAGCTACAAACGTTTCCAATAAATGAACGGCAGAAATACTGATTAGCGAAATCATCAATTTGTGCTTTAATGCATTTGGATTTATCTTACCAAGATAACCGAACTGATTACTATCCTTGTCTTTCTCAATAATCTCCAGTCTGCTGACAAACGACCAGTATCCTCCAATTACGCACACAATGATTAAATTCAAAACCATTGAAACATCCACAATACCTATGGCCAGCATAAGCATCGTTTCTTCTGTGAAAGTCTCTATGTTTATCAGGCTATGTATGACTTCTTTACAAAAAACGTAAGAATACATTCCCATCACGACGCACATACCAAGATACACAGGGACTTGAAGCCATCGGCTCTGAAATATACACCACTCTATAGCCTTTTCTAATTTATTACTCATTACATTAACGTTTAAAGAATTTTCATTAAGTAATCAATTATCTTTGTGTGGCGCTGACGAATTTTATCCTTGTCCCAAACTTGGTCTTGCTCCGTCATTCTCTGAACCTCTAATTGTTGTTGCAGATGTGTATAACTATCACGCTTTATTTGAAATCTACCATTGCTTAGCGAGATATTATGACTACCTGACAACAGTAAGTAATTGCCCAAGCACTCCAAGTCGTGGTTGTAAAAGTCCTCGTCATATTGGCAATACCCATTATCAGCTTCTTGGTTTTCAGTCTGAGGGGCGATATGTTCAAGATGTGGTTGGTCAATGTCATCAAATCTCAATGGCTTATACCCTGCTTTTCCGCATAGAATGAGATGATTTTCATATTTCCACAATAGTATCTTGGCTGTATTGTGGTTCATCCCCATATTTAGAGTGCGTAATAATTCATCATTATTCCAATAGCCCCACCAATCATTTCTATTCTTCATCCACTGAATATGATTGACTACGGACACCGCACTATTATCCATCTTCTGAAAACATTCATTTAAGCGCCACACAAGATTAGCTCTTGTACCAATAATTCGGTCGCGAAGGAATATTTTCTCCAATGCCTTTGCCAATTTATTCATATCCTTTTGGGGCATTTCTTTTAGCAACGCTTTAATAACGAATGGGAACATTATACCTCGATCTGAAGAAACCAACAGTGCATGGAAAATGATATTTCTCTTTTCTTCTTCTAAGAAGTTGCTTATTTGGCTGAAACAGGATGCTAATTGTAACGTAAAATCCCTTATGAATGATATACAACTATCGGCTTTGCCTAATTCCTTTCCTACAAAAGTGATAGAGTTTATATCATCTAATGAATTGCGATAAACTTTTATAGTGTAATTCAATACATTATCCTCATCTATATTGCCCTCTATCTTAGAAATAGACTTATAGATATGTTCAAACCGCTCTGTAATTTCAGATAATATGTATTGTTTGTCCTCGATAGGCGCATACAGATGTATGTTATACATAAACTGTGCTTTGATAATTTCCAAGTTTGTAGGCTTCTTGCCACGATTATTTTGGAAAATAAACATTTGCACAGCTTCACTTTCATCCTTAACCACATGGGTGGTGCAAGAGGCGTTTGTAATCGCTTTAAGAAACTGCAAGAGTTCTTCTTCGGTTTTGTTAGAAAGTTTATTGCAGAAATAGTCGGAAGCATCAGCAATCCTTTTCTTTGAAACTGTGTCTATGTCGTTCCGAGTATGAATTGTTTGGTCTATCACATAATCTCGAAATAGTTGATTATCATATTCAACTGTAGCAAATCTATATGAAGTTCCTTGCTTGATAGTATTGCAATAAGCTACATACAAATCGTCATCAAAATCTCTGATACTTTCTGCATTTTTAATTTCTTTCAAACGCCTATACAGTGCAGAAATAAAAATTACAGTTGTCGTTAAGCGTTGTTGTCCGTCTATAATAGCATATTCAGATGTACTCCTTTCTTCAAAAAGAAAATGACCGAAATAATAAGGAGTAGAAGAATGACTTTTAACGTAGTCTTGCAAATCCGACAAAAAAGTATTTACTTGCTTCGGGTTTTTATCGGATGAGTCTGTATCCCACGAATAGGCACGTTGGTAGTTAGGCACTACAATACGTTTGCCCGAGAGCATTGCTGAAATATTGGTTAATGATTCCATAGATGGAATAGATAGATAAGTAAACCAGCAAAGTTGCACATGTACGCTCTGCTGGTTTACATAATTTAAATGTGTCTTTCACTAATTTTCTTGAAATTCATGTCGTAGGTAACGGCCCAACCGTTTTTGACAAAAATCATAGATGTCCCTGTCGCATTTTTGAACATTCCCACACTGCTTTCGGATTTTTCTGCTATCTTTCGGAATGTTTCATCAACTGTTTGAAACCAGCCATTCTTGTGAAAAACCATAAATCTGTCTGTAAAGCCCTGAAGCTCACCCATTGAACTCTGGGACTTCTCTTGAATCCTTTTGCCAGACTCATTTAATGATTGATACCATCCATTTTTTAGAATTACATCTGCTATCATTTTATCTTCCCTAATTCGTGTCGGGCGCAACTGTTATTCCCTTACAGTTCCTATTGGGTATTAGAGTATTCATACAAGAAGCGTGGAACTGTATATCCACGTCTTAATGTGAAGGTGGTCGGAATACCTCTATAGACAGATGTGGGAATAACAGCTCCACGCTATATGCGTGGAGACCATTAAGCCATCTCTTGTCTATATAAGTGAATAGTTTCCGACGCTTTTCACATACAAGAAGAAGACATAACGCCTCTTTTTTCAAAAATGTATGAGCATATAATATGCTCAATTGCAAAGATATAGTTTTTCTGCGACTCTCCAAAGAAGCTCTAAGTATTTAACATAAGGCAAACAAACTTTCAGAGCACAAGGGCAAAGAAAAACCTGCACCGTTATTGATGCAGGTTTCTGTTTACGTAATTCCCTTGTAAAATCCGTTGCAGGTCGGACATGCGGTAGAGTATCTTTCCTGCAATCTGCGTGTATGGGAAAATACCCTTGTCCCGATAGTCTTGCAAGGTTCGTGGAGAGAGGAAAAGCCTTTCACAAACCTCTCTCCCTGTGAGGTAGATTTCGCCCCCGAATAGAGGACGATGCGTTTGGGCAATCTCCCGAATACGTTTACTTGCTTCTTGGATGAGGGTGTGTCAAAATGTACACATCCTCTTTTTTTATGCACAAAGCCCCGACTTTCTCAAGCCAGGGCTTTGCTATTTCCTAAA
>ERZ772999.1925-NODE-1925-length-11678-cov-4.093091_pt1 | contig 11678 bp, 9 predicted proteins | sample MGYA00511467_ERZ772999 | MGnify/ENA primary metagenome ERZ772999 (study PRJEB29015, sample SAMEA2738064) | human oral metagenome | biome: human oral; feature: human-associated habitat; material: saliva | place: China | collected 2218 ...
CACGAATAACGTGAGAGATTTCCATCAAGTGATCATCAACGATGTTTGCAAGGTGGTAAGTAGGCAACTCGTCTGCACTCTTATACAAGACCTTATCATCAAGAATATCACTCTTAATGCAGACATCGCCACGAATCATATCATTGACATGCACCTCCTCACCTGGCTCTATCTTAAAGCGAACAACATATTGTTGACCATCATCTATCAAGCTATCAACCTCTTCTTTCGACATGGTCAGAGAGTTGCGCATCTGAAGACGAGTATGTGCGTCGTATTGGAAGTTCTGAATCTCTTTGCGCTTAGCATCTAATTCCTCTGGAGTATCAAAGGCAATATATGCTTTACCAGCCTCTAACAACTGATTAACATACTTCTTATAGATTTCACGACGCTCACTCTGTCGATAAGGTCCATGTTCACCTCCGAAGCTAACGCCCTCATCAAACTCTATTCCTAACCATTTAAACGAATCAAGGATATATTCTTCTGCTCCAGGAACAAAGCGATTAGAGTCTGTATCCTCTATACGGAAGATGAGTTTACCGCCATGCTGACGTGCGAAAAGGTAATTATACAAAGCCGTACGTACACCACCAATATGCAATGCGCCCGTTGGACTAGGTGCAAAACGTACTCTTACATTTCTCTCTGCCATTGTCTTAATTATTATTTTTCCTGCAAAATTAATGCTTTTTTTTGAGTATACGCCATATTTTTAGTATTTTCGCAAGTCCTTAGAAGTTAATAGAAACAATATAGAAATATGATAAGATTCAGAAACTTAGAAAACCACTATTGGCGAAATGTAGCATCAAGAACGGCATTGGTCATTGTTGCTGTGGTGATGATAGTGCTTTTCTTACCACGAACAAAGGGAAAACTCTTCCATTATGATGAGGGGAAACCATGGATGTATGGGCAGTTGATTGCCAAATTCGACTTTCCAATCTTCAAGACTGATGAAGCATTGAAGGCGGAACGTGACTCGATGATGAAGCATTTCCAGCCGTATTATAACGTTAATCCGTCTATCGAAGCAAAGAAGATTGAACAATTCAAGACTGCTTACAAGAATGGTATTCCAGGATTACCGCAATCGTATGTAGAAATCATTGCCCAACACCTGCATGATATTTATGAAGCTGGAGTAATCGACCCACAGCAATATTCTAAACTCGTGAAAGATAGCGATAATGTGATTCGTGTGGTCACTGGTAAACAAGCTGTGAGTGTTCCAATCAATAAGACCTTCTCAACCCTCGGAGCTTATGAGCATCTCTTTGTGAATCCTACTTTAGGTTCGAAACGTGCTATCTTACAACAATGTAATCTAAACGAATACATTGAACCAAACCTTATTTATGATAAAGATCGTAGTGAGACAGAGATGAATGATATGCTCAGTCTCATTCCGCAAGCATCAGGAATGGTATTGGAAGGACAGAGAATCATCGACCGAGGCGATATCGTGGATGCAAAAACGTATCGTGTGCTCAATTCATTCGAGCAGGCAATGGAGAAACGTAACGCATCCGAAGCAGAGATAACATCAACCATCATCGGACAAAGTATCTATGTTTTAATCCTCATTGGATTATTCACTCTTTACCTCGCTCTCTTCCGCAGAGATTATTTCGATAAGCCGCGCTCCATTTCTTTATTGTATGTGATGATAGTCATATTCCCTATCCTCACCTCGCTAATGATGGAACATAACATTCTCAGTGTCTATATCCTGCCTTTCTCCATGGCGCCCATCTTTTTCCGAGTGTTTATGGACTCACGAACAGCCTTCATAGCGCACGTAACAATGATTCTTATCTGTGCCGTGGCGGTGAAATATCAATACGAATTTATTATCGTACAATTAGTGGCAGGCTTGATTGCCATCTATTCTCTTAGAGAATTATCCAAACGTAGTCAGATTTTCCTTACGGCTTTATTGGTTACTATCGGTTCTGCTGCTATGTATTTAGCCTTACAACTCATACAATCTGACGATCTTTCTAAGCTCGACCACACAATGTATTATCACTTTGGGGTCAATGCTTTCTTCCTTCTCTTTACTTATCCACTTATGTTAGTGATTGAGAAGACTTTCGGTTTCGTTTCAACTGTAACAATGTTCGAGCTATCCAACACGAATAACGAACTTCTAAGACGATTGAGCGAGGTTGCGCCTGGTACTTTCCAACATTCTATCACGGTTGGAAATCTCGCAACTGAGATAGCAAACAGGATTGGAGCTAAGAGCCAACTGGTTCGTACAGGGGCACTATATCACGATATCGGTAAAATGCTTAACCCTGCTTTCTTCACAGAAAATCAAGCGGGTATTAATCCGCACGATAAATTGACGGATCTTGAGAGTGCACGCATTATTATCAGTCACGTAACCGAGGGCTTGAAACTCGCAGAAAAATATAATCTTCCAAGGGAAATCAAAGAGTTTATCACCACACATCATGGTGCTGGAATGGCAAAATACTTCTACATTCATTACAAGAATGAGCACCCTGACGAGGAAGTCAATGAGGATCTTTTCCGTTATCCAGGACCTAATCCGTTCACACGAGAGCAAGCAATTCTCATGATGAGTGATACGGTGGAGGCTGCTTCAAGATCGCTGAAGGAGTATACTGAAGATAGTATCAGCGAACTCGTCAATAGACTTATTGATGGGCAGGTAGCTGACGGAAACTTTACGGACTGCCCGATCACCTTCCGCGATATTACTGCGGCAAAGGCTGTACTCATCGAACGACTCAAATCAATGTATCATACACGTATTCAATATCCAACGTTAAAGGCGTAAACAACTATCCTATTTTGTAATAGAATATTGTTAATTCTGCCACTCGTTTTGACGTTATTCTGAAAAGCTACCATACTTGGGCTCAAATAGCCAAATTATGGTGGCTTTTTGTATAGTAAGCGCAACCCATTAACTATCAACCTTTTATCTAAAAACAACTTACAATATAAAGAGAAAGAACCCACTTATTTTGTGAAAATAGACTTAATTTTAACCGAAATCATCGTATTTTTTGCAAAAAACGATACTACTTTTCATCCAAAATGATAGTACTTTTTCATGAAAACGATACTACTTTTCACTCAAAACGATAGTACTTTTTTTCAAAAACCTACAATCAATACCATTTTCTGGCTTGTTACTTTGCTATAAAACGCTAGAATGAAAAAATAGAATGTAAAGTATATTCTTATAAAAGCACCTATCATTTCACAAACAACTTCCCTTACTTTCGCACTTAACATATATATGCACATTTTAAGACGAAATGAGAAAAAGACAGGAAAGATTTGGAAGTTTAGAACAATATATATAACTTTGCAACCAAATTTATAGGTTTTTTATATACAAACAAACAACCAATGAAGTATTCCAAAATCATCATTGCTGCAACAATGTTAGCAATGACTACAACAACACAAGCCGGAGGTTTACTCACAAATACTAATCAAAGCATTGCTTTCAACCGTAATTTTGCACGTGTTGGTGCGATTGGTATCGATGGAGTTTACTTTAATCCTGCCGGCGTTGCATTTCTCAGTAATGGATTCCACCTATCTCTCAACTTCCAAAACGCTTATCAAACACGTGAAATAACATCATCTTTCTCTGTTCCAGCATTTGAACAAGTACCTGCATTGCTGCCGTTTGCAAAACCTTTCAAGCTCAATGGAGGAAAAGAAGATGGCAGTAAGTTTTATAAAGGTAAGGCTTCTGTGCCCATCCTTCCATCATTTCAAGTAGCTTATAATAAGGATAAATGGAGTTTTCAAGCTGGTTTTGGCTTGACAGGTGGCGGTGGAAAGGCAACTTTCAACGAGGGACTCCCTAGTTTTGAACGCCAGGTATCACTTCTTCCTGCATTAATCAACCAAAAACTCCCAACTTTCGCTGCACTTCTTGACCAGAAGGAGACGCCTGCAACGGCTTATAGTATGCAGAGTTATATGAGTGGACAGCAATACGATTTCGGTTTGCAACTCGGTGCAGCATATAAAATCAATGATCATCTTGCTGTTTATGGGGGTGCACGATTCAATTATGTTTATAATAAATACGAAGGAAACCTTACCAACATCTCTGCAAATGTTGGTGGGAACAATCAAAATCTATACGATTACTTCGATTCTAAGGTAAAAGCTCTTAACGAAAAAGCTACTTCGTTACAGGCGGCAGCTACTGCAGCTAGAACGCAAGCCGCAGCTTTACAGGCACAAGCCAATGCAACGACAGATCCAACAGCCAAGGCACAACTATTGGCTGCAGCAAATCAATATGCTGCGGGTGCTGAGAAAGCTAGTAACGGAGCAATGTTAGTGAGTGCTGGAGCCGACAAACTCAGTAGCAGTAAGGAACTCGTAAAGGATCGTTATGTAAAAGTGAGCCAACGTGGTTGGGGTATTACTCCTATCCTCGGCATTGATTATCACAATGGAAAATGGAATCTTGCAGCTCGCTATGAGTTCACAACAAAGTTCAATGTTGAGACAAAGGCTAATCCAGATGATACGCACAGTTATGAAGATGGCGTAACAACTCCTAACGATATTCCTGGTATTCTTGCTCTCGGCGCACAATATGAAGTATTGAAAAACCTGCGCGTTATGGCTGGTTACAACTATTACTTCGATAAAGAAGCACGAATGGCAAATAATAAGCAGAAGCTCCTTGCGCACAATACACAGGAATTCCTTGCTGGTGTTGAGTGGGATATTACTCCTGCAGTGACGGTTAGTGCTGGCGGACAACGCACAAAGTATGGACTCGGCGATGGCAAGTATCTTACCGATCTCAGCTTCGTTACGAGCAGTTACAGCTTCGGCTTTGGTGCAAAGATTAAAGTTGCTAAGAATGCACACCTCAACGTTGCTTACTTCTTTACGAACTATTCTAACTTTAAGAAGGAATACAACGATGCAATTACTGTCGGTAAAGAGCAAGTCACACAACCTGATGGTTCTGTAAAGGTACAACCTATCGTAATTAATACCAAGAATACAGATATCTTCACCCGCACGAATAAGGTATTGGGTGTCGGACTTGATATTGATTTCTAAAAACAATCACTCACAACCGAGTTAATCTAACCACAAAGCGGAGATAATTGAATGACTTCAACTTATCTCCGCCTTATTTTTTCCTTCACTTCAATTCATTAAGATTCGAAAAGACTTCCTTTTAAACACTTGCAAATATCAAGTAATATTCATATATTTGCAGCAGAAAATATTCAGCAATATGGGAACAATTACCACAGCACTTGCAACTAAGATTGCACGCAAGCAAGCACATCAAGAGAAGAAGAAACAAGAAGACTTGTTACGAATAGCACGTTATCTATCAGCAGAAGAAAGAGAAATCCTCTTCAGCGGAGATGGATTTGTACGTGTTCCCAAAGAAGAAGCAAGAAGAATGAGAATTGATGCATATCTTCACACTTAATTTTCGCTGACAAATGGGACTAGACTATTATCCTTACAGGTATGTACAGAAAATAGAAGAGCCATGGGATGGACCTCAAGGTTTCTTATTATATAAACTTCTTTACTCTTTCAAATCGACAAAAACCCATCAGACATATTGGGCGTGGGTTGAAGTTTATAAGGAACATTTTTATGCTGTCAAGTTCCATCTGAAGTCACATCGTGATAGTGATAAGAAGTACAATGTTATGACAGGACTTAACGAGCCGAGACAATGTATACAGACTTGCATGAAGATTATGTTAGAGGTTGCAGCTAAAGACGATAAATCTTCATTTGGGTTTATCGGCGCAAACTCTATTGGAGAATCTGAATTAGAGACCAAAAGATTCCGTGTTTATAGTAGATATATGCAAACTTTCTTTAATTCAGAAAATTATACTCACCATTATAACCTTGCTAAGAGTGCTTACCTCCTAATAAATAAAAAGGAGATGGAGAAGAATCCTCAACTTATCACAGACATTGTTAATGGTTTTAAGGAGCTGTATCCCTATTTCGATTAAGTAATCCTTTCTAGGAAAACAACCATATCACCTTACAACGGATCAACATCATAATACACCTGCAAAGCACCATAACGCTTATCTTTCATCATGGCGTCTAATGCTCCACGAAGATACTGGCGGACACGAGGATAATCAATACCATTCTCTAATTTCAGTACTATCTTTCGAATACTTAATGTCTTCACACGTGCTACTGCAGGCTTATCAGGACCAAGAACACGAGCTCCGAAGATATCACGCAACCTACTTCCAAGTTCTACCCCAGCCGTATTGACAATGTTCTCATCCCTATGCTTTAAGTAGACATACACCAGATGATAGAACGGGGGATAATGAAATTCGCGTCGCTCGTCCAATAGTTCCTTAAAGAATGTCGGGTAATCATTATGAACAACATACTGGATAACGGGTAAATCAGGAGTCTTGGTTTGAAGTATTACCTCTCCCCTCTTTCCCTTTCTACCGGCTCTACCACTCACCTGACTCATCATCATGAAGGCTTGCTCATAAGCTCTAAAGTCAGGATAGTTCAACATTGAGTCAGCATTTAGTATGCCCACAACAGAGACTTTACCAAAGTCTAATCCCTTAGTAACCATTTGCGTACCAATCAGAAGATTGTTCTTGCCCGTCGAGAAGTCATTAATCAATCGCTCATAAGCATTGCGCGTATGGGTTGTATCTAAGTCCATTCGGGCAATACGAGCCTCTGGAAAGATGGAACGAATCTCATCCTCTATCTTCTCCGTACCATAACCACGTCCTCGAATATCCTTACTTTCACAACAAGGGCATACCTCGGGCACCTTCATTGTATATCCGCAATAATGGCAACTTAGGTAGTTCATACTCTTATGATAGGTCAGTGAGATATCGCAATTAGGACATTTCGGTACCCAACCACATTGTCTACATTCTATCATAGGTGCAAAGCCACGCCTATTCTGGAATAAGATTGCTTGTTCCCCACGCTCTAAAGCACCACGCACAGCCGATAACAAGCGAGGAGAGAAAGGACCTGACACCATCTTCCGACGATAGAGATCTTTCATATCCACCACTTCGATTGAGGGTAACTGAATATCTTTATAACGACGGCTTAGCTTCACAAGTCCATACTTGCCTTGTTTTGCATTATAATATGATTCCATTGAGGGAGTTGCTGTACCCAACAATGTCTTCGCACCAGCATACATTTGTGCCAATACAATGGCTGCAGAGCGTGCATGATAGCGCGGCGCAGGATCTTGCTGCTTAAAACTTTGCTCATGCTCTTCGTCTATTATGACAAGACCGAGCCGATGAAAAGGAAGAAAGACGGCACTTCTCGCACCAAGGATAACATCGTACGGATTGGAGGAAAGCTGTTTCTTCCATATTTCCACACGTTCGGCATCGCTATACTTACTATGATAAATACCCAACCGATTACCAAACACGGCTTTTAATCGTTCTGTTATCTGCACAGTAAGGGCTATTTCTGGAAGAAGATAGAGCACTTGCTTATGCTCATTGATAGCTTTCTGGATTAAATGGATGTATATTTCCGTCTTACCCGAAGAGGTTACTCCATGTAACAAAGTCACAGGATGCCCCATCATCTGCACCAAGATATGATTGTAAGCCTCGGTTTGTGCCTCGTTCAGAGGCTTTATCTTCTCTGGATGAGGAGCAATATTATGATTGAGACGTCCCACTTCCTTCTCATAAGTAACAAGTATCATCTTTTCTTGAAGCGATCGAATGACAGCTATTGACGCATGAGACTCATTCATAAGTTCCTCTCTTGTTATCTCACGAAGCTCTGTTTCTGGCAAAAGATGTTCTATATTATCAACTCCCGTCAGTCTAAGATAAGTCATAAGAACATCCAACTGCTTTACAGCTCTCTTCATAGAACTGATTAAAAGGGTGAGCGTTTGTTCGTCACGATACTTATCTGCCAAACGAATAAACAATTCCGTGCGAGGTCGGAAACCATCTTCTGCCTTCAAACCTGAAGGAAGGGCAGCTTTATAAACGTCTCCAATGGGCGACATATAATAGTCGGCTATCCATTTCCAAAGCCTCAACTGCTGCGGAAGGAGTATCGGGGTATCATCCAATACTTCAGCAATGTTCTTATATACAATCTTCTTCTTACCTTGTTGTGCAACCTCTTCTACAGGCTTAGGAACATCAACAGGATATTCAGCAACTATACCCACATAAGTCTTACTCTTACCAAACGGAACTGTAACACGCATCCCATTCTGCACCCGTGAAGCCAAGGCATCAGGTACACCATAGGTAAAATAGCCATCAAGTGGCAAAGGTAAGATGATATTTGCGTAAGTCATTTGCTGAAGATTACCATTCTATAGTGGCGCAAAGGTACAAATAAACTTTCTATGTCTTCAAATCCTGTATCATTAAATAATATGTTTTCATGTCATTCCGCCTTCAAAGCCAATGTTACTCCCCCCTTATGTTCGTTTGTTACTCTGCCTCCCCAACCCATGTCATTGAAAAATATGTTCTTCTGGCATTATGTCTTCAAAACCTATGTTACTACCCCTTGTGTTCGTATGTTACTCTGTCTTCAGAGCCTATGTCATTAAATAATATGTTCTTCTGGCATTTTGTCTCTAAATCCCATGTTCTTCTGTCTCACACAAAAGCCCCACCCCGTTAGGCGCCCCCCTCTCTGTAGGAGAGGGGCTGGGGGTGAGGCTGTACCACGAGAGCGAGAGAACCAAATTAATACACTAGTTTTGAAAGACATTAATTTCACAATTAATATAATCGAGTTGTCTTATTACAGAACGATTGATACCCTGAATCAATCTAAAATGCTCTCGTGGCACCTTTATGTAGAAGCAGAACCTGTCATAAGAAATGTGTTCTTATATCATTCTGCCTAAAGCCTTGTTCTTCTGCTACAATGTTCCTATAAGCAACGCAAAAAATTCTTCGCGAAGAAAATTAAAATTGTTCGCGAAGAATTTCGAATTTCTTCGCGAACAATTTTTTTGTTGTTTTAGCAGAATCTCAAAAATCCGTTATCATCCTTCTGTTACAGGACCTGAAGGCTCTGTTCCTTCTGCTTTCTTTTTCTCTTTCTTTCCCTTCTTTTCTTTCTTCTCCTTTGGTGCTACTTGTTCATACGTAACATCATTCAGTGTAAAATACTTCGCAGAGGCAAGGAACTTTATAACAGGTTTCTCGATGTGCTGCTGTGCACGGAACTGCTCAACAGTCTCTACTGCCTTGCTCTTAAACGAGGGTGTCAACGTTCCCATGTCGCCAAACTCCACAATGTCACCATTGGCAACGATGTCACGGGCGGTTTCACTTGCAAGATTCAGCACGGCTGCCACCTCCTGCGCATTAAAGGTTGTTGACTTAGCAATACGTTCGCAAAAGTTGCGGAAGTCTACACGGTGCCTACCAGTTGGACGAGCAACAATTACAGTCTTTCCAGCCTGCTTACCGATGTTTAGCTTCTGCTCTCTCAAAAAAAATTGAATTGGTTTGTTAGCCATTGTCATTAAGGTGGTCTCTGTTTGTGAATACTCCGTGGGCTCGAGACCTTTTAGCCCACGGAGCGTTTGTTAATGATTTAATTTATCTTATAGCCCTTTTTTAGAACCTGATAACTGGTCTTATCTTTGCGGTGCTATTCTTAGGTGCAAGTGATATCGAATAGTTGCTACCTCCAACGTTTACAACAACCTGCTTGTATTCAGAACCATCTTTACACTCTGTATTCGTCCAATACGTTCCCATCATAGGATCTCCACCAACTCTTGTGAATGCAGTGTTGAAACGTGTAATATTCATCTGTGGAAAATTAATCGATGATGGAGATGGGGTAAAGTCAGTTGCAGAAGCACTTTCTGGAATTAAGAAACTATAGTCGTGTGGATGTCTACTATCTTTTCCATAACTTGCCATCTTGCCAAGATTTGAACCTATTAGTAAAACTTCTTGGAAATCAGGAATTCTCCATTGTTTTGAAGTTAATTGGGGTGTATAATTTCGTGCAGCTTGCGTTGCAATGGTAGATGTGGCAACCTGACTACTTGTAGAAGCTGTGAACAATTGATTATAATTTACAAGTGCGCCATAACTTTCTTGAGAAGTTGTATTGTATGACCACATGAAGTTACTATTGCTATATTCAGTTACATCTTTAAGTGCCAATGCATACCTCGATATCAAATCGTAAACAACTCCAATCGCAGTCTTTCCTATGTTCTTATCAAGGAAACCTATAGTACCATCACTGAATAAATACTGATTTTCCATTATAAGATTAATCCTAAGATTGTATTGTTTGTTTCTCTCTACTAGTTTATGGGTTGGTACCGTAATCGATTTTCCTGCCAAACTCTTTCCATACAATTCACCTGTTGTAAAAGTTAGTTTAAAATTTGAGCAGTCGGTTGAAGGGAGCAAATAAACATCTGCTATAATATTTTCTGCAATGTATTGTGTTGAACCTGGTGTATCATTCGGAGAGCTATCACCTGTTTGTAAACTCCCTGATTTAGAAAGTTGCCCCATAGTTGGATATGAATAAGTGTTAGCAACGAAATCATAAGACATCGTCTCAGGAATACTATTAGCAGCTGTATTTAAACCATACTGAAACTGATCTGCAGGATTTGTCGTCTTGGTCTTGTAGAATGTTTTCGAAGAGCCCATCCAAGGATCAAATTCAGTTCTAGATACAGTTGTTGTTACTGTTGTAGGAATCTCACAGTTTATAAATGTGAGGGAGACATACACCCAAGCACCAGCATGTTTAGAAGTAAATGCTACTTTCTGTTTAGGATCCTGATTAATGAGAACGTTACGTTCTACGGTGTAGTATGCATTAGGTATGTCAGCACGATTCACACTGAGTGTTGTACCATTGGCTGTTACTTTATCATTGAAACAAACGAAATCGTAATAACCATGTGGCAATTGCATTACGCCAGGATCACCAGCATCTGGTGTAAAGTTAGTACCATTAAACGTACCTTTGATTTCTCCTTTAAGCGTAGAACCTTGGTAAGCACGGATGGTATAATGCTTGTTTCCGTAAATAGCACGTGTAGCAACCTTTTGCTCTGGTCTATGCGTTGTGTCTGGAACTAAACTAACTTCAGCCTGCCATCCATCGCCCAGGTCTTGTATCTCTGGTTGTGACTGGGCAGCTGCACGCGTACTTGTAACATTCTCGGAAGTCTCATAGTCTTTCTCATCAATTGAAAAAGAAACGATACCCATACCTTCTTTTGGGGTTAGTTCGTTTGATAAATCCTCACTATTACTACAGCCGACAAGGAATGAACCTGCAACTATAGATAGTGCAAGCATAGAAAAGACGGACTTAAAATTAGCTTTCTTCATTATTGTTACTTTCATCAAATGTTGTTATTACTCGTTAATTATTAGAACTCAATTTCGCCTCCATCAACGATACCTCCATCTTCCCAGCCTGCTTCACTGGTTTGTGGAGCATTGGGAGATACTGATGTACAAATAAAGTTTTCAGCTTGAAGTTCGTGTACTTTACATTCGGGACGCTCATAATCCCTTTTCAGTTTCTTTTTTCTCATTGCTTTTATTGATTAAAAATAGTTGTTATTTCGTGCTTAATTTTTCTATATTTCGGTT
>ERZ772999.1929-NODE-1929-length-11662-cov-5.560093_pt1 | contig 11662 bp, 13 predicted proteins | sample MGYA00511467_ERZ772999 | MGnify/ENA primary metagenome ERZ772999 (study PRJEB29015, sample SAMEA2738064) | human oral metagenome | biome: human oral; feature: human-associated habitat; material: saliva | place: China | collected 2218 ...
CATCAATATTCTAATTCTCGCCAAACAACTTCGCGAAGATGATATTAAAGGCCTCTTTTTTACCGGCGAATTATCTCTCGATGGTAGTCTTAAGCCAGTCAAAGGCATTCTCAATATTATTGAAACTGCCAAAAATCACGGCTTTAAACAAATCTTTCTTCCCGCCGCCTCAGCCGCTAATTCCACCCTTATTCAAGGAATTAAAATTTACCCCGTGCGCACCCTTAAGCAGCTTTTTCTTCATCTTAAACATCAATCACCCATTTCGCCACTTAGTGACTCGGCCCAAACTCTTCCCATAACAACCGCCACTACACCCGCTAGGACACCCGATTCTACTCTAACTCCTCTTTCCAATCCCGACTCCTCTTTCTGCACTCTTGACCAAATTCAAGGTCTCGATTTTGCCAAGCGCGCCCTCATTCTTGCTATTGCCGGACATCATAATCTACTTCTTTCTGGGCCACCAGGTAGTGGTAAAACTTTGCTCGCGAGTGCAGCCAAAGATCTTCTTCCGCCACCTAGCCCCGCCGAACTTATCTCAATTTACAAAATTCACGGTCTCACCACCGAACTTGATCAAATTCCTCAAAAACGCCCCTTTCGTCAGCCCCACCACAGTAGTTCCGCTTGTTCCATTATTGGTGGTGGAAACCCCATAACTCCAGGTGAAATTTCCCTTGCACATCTCGGCATTCTTTTTCTCGATGAACTACCCGAATTTCCTAGATCCGTACTTGAAGCCCTACGCCAACCACTCGAAGACCACCAAATCTCGATTTCTCGCGCCAAAGAGCGCGCCACATTCCCCGCCAATTTCACGCTCTTCGCCACCATGAATCCCTGCCCGTGTGGCTATTATGGATCACACATTAAACCCTGCACCTGTACCCCCACTCAAATTCACAATTACACCAAACATCTCAGTGGCCCAATTTTTGATCGCATCGACATCAAGATTCATCTTCCCTATCTTGATCAAAATCTTCTCATTGATCACCTCTCCACTAAGTCACCTCCAGAGAATTCCGCCAAAAATCTCCACTTCTATCAAAATAAAATCTGTCAAATTACCCAGCTTCAAGCTAAACGCTATCATTCCATGGAAAAATTCAATGGCACCCTCACTTCTGCTGAAATTTCTCAATATATTCACCTAGACTCAACCTTAAAAACCGAATTAAAACGCGCTACTGAAACCTTTAAGCTTTCCTCTCGCGCCATCGTTAAAATCATTAAACTCAGCCGCACTATTGCTGATTTTGATGACTCTCCAGAAATCAAACTCGAACACCTCAAAGAAGCCATCTGTTTTACCACCTTTTCACCCTGATTTACCCCTTGAAAATCCCTAAAAATTTTGCTATAATTCACCCTAAGGTTAAAAAGAAAGGAATCAACATTAGTACTAAGACTTCACGCACCAAAATCAATGGAGAAATCCGCTATGAACAGGTACGCGTTATTGGCACTAATGGAGAGCAGCTTGGCATCATGTCAAGCAAAGAAGCTCAGGTTCTGGCCCGGGAGCAAGGTGTCGACCTCGTCGAAATCGCAGGTAATGCCACCCCTCCGGTCGTTAAAATCATCGATTGGGGTAAATATCAATACCAAAAGATGAAGGAAGAGGCTAAAAATCGTAAAAAAGCTCGTGAAAAACAATCCGAGCTCAAACAGATGAAGATTGGTCTCAAAATCAGCGACAATGACCTCAACATTAAAATCCGCAAAATTAAGAGTTTTCTCGAAGATGGCGATCACTGCCGTATTATCATTACCTTCAAGGGTCGTGAGATGGCACATAAAGAAATTGGTTCTCAACTTCTTGATCGTATTCTCGAACAAATGGCCGACTGTGCCATTGTCGAAGGAAAACCACAATTTGCTGGACGCAATTTATCAGTCGGAGTACGAAAAAAGTAATTTCCTACTTTCAAGGTTCCCTGATCGCACATTGAATACTAAATTAACTAAAAGGAAAGCCTATGCCAAAGCTTAAAACTCACAAAGGTACCGCTAAGCGTATTAAAATTTCCGGCACCGGTAAATTAATCCGCGAACGCGCCTATGGCAACCACATTCTTGCCAAAAAATCTAAAGCCCGCAAACGCAACATGAAGACTGCTGGTGCAGTCGAGGGCAAGATTGCTAAAAACATTAAAAGCGCATTAGGAGTTTAATCATGAGAATCAAAAGAGGTGTTGCCGCACGCGCAAAACATAAGAAAATTCTAGCTGCCGCTAAGGGTATGCAACATTACCGCACTCGCAGCTTCCGTTTAGCTAAACAAGGTGTTATTAAGTCCCTTCGCTACGCTTACCGAGACCGCCGTAATCGTAAACGCGATCTTCGTGCTCTCTGGATCACTCGTATCAATAACGCCGCTCACCAATATGACTTGAATTATTCTCAACTCATCAATGGTATGAAGAAGCAAAACATCGCTGTTGATCGCAAGATCTTGGCCGAATTAGCCGTCAATCAGCCAGCTGCCTTCCAGGCAATTGTCGAACAAGTTAAAAAGGAGATTAAATAATGGCTATTTGCGAAATTTCCGGTAAAGGAAAAATGTACGGTCATAATGTAAGCTTCTCCCAGCACAAGACCCGTAAAGTTTTCAAACCAAACATCCAAAAGAAAACCCTCCTCATCGGTGGTAAAAAATTCAAGATCAATGTTAGTACCGCAGCTCTTCGTACTTTGAAGAAAAAAGGTTTGATCAAATAATTTATTCATTTGGATAAAACAAAATAGACCCGTAAGGGTCTATTTTTAAGCTATCAGTAAGCCGGGTTTTGTAGCTAAAAGGTGCAAATACTCTTATCACAAGTAAAACCACAATAAAAGTTTCTTCCCTTTTAGCCGATAATCATCTATCTAGATATTTTGTTGCCAAAATATTCAAGCGGTAAGCGTGCATCTTCGAACCAAAGTTTAGTAGCACTCCTTGCAGCCAGTAGGGTTTGCCATCAACCATGTCACCATGGATTGCCGTAAGCTCTTACCTTACACTTTTCACCCTTGCCCGAAGGCGGTATTGTCTCTGTGGTACTTTCCCTATTCTTCAATTTTTTAGGCCGAAGCCGTCTAAATTTTCGAACGGTCGCCATTAACGACTACTGCGTTCTGTGCTGCCCGGACTTTCCTCTTGGCTAAGCCAAGCGATTATCTTTCAAGCTCTACATCTATCTTATCACAATTTTTGTGATATTTTTATTACTCAATTTTTATGGCTAAATTAAAATTATTTCTTTAAGGTTAAATACCCTGGCACTCCCGGACGATCAATTCGCATCCAATCATGGTTAGATGAGCTTAATTCGTTTTCTGCCATCTTTGAGCCATTTCCACCCACCAAACTTACACATTCATTAAATACACCCAACCAATCCAGATACTTATACTCCTCGTCAGGCATCAGGTCGCTTGTTGCATATATAGTTTTTAGCTTAACATCGCCGCTAAACATCTTTCCAATGTACTTCACTTTTGACATATCAAGGTTTGATAAATCCACCTCTTCAAGCTCTGGCATATCCTTAAACATTTCCGCCATAGCCTCAACTCTAGAAATATTGAATGTTGATAAATCTAACTTCTTTAAACTAGAGTCCCCCATAAACATTTGATAAAAAGTAAACACCCTCGAGGTATCAAAATGACTTAAATCTAGTTCCCGCAAATTACTCATCCCGCTAAACATTTGGTTACAATATTGACCTAGCTCGATTTTTTCTCCCTCCGTAAAATAATAGATCGTCTTCGATACTGAATCGTACCACATTAAAATCTCATATTGTGAATCAGATTCCACATTGCTCACATTCAGAGCACCCTCCGCCGGTGGAGTAGGGCTTCTTTTAATATGTTCTATGTTTGTTGCATCACCAGCTAAGTCTCGCATAGCTCTATGAAACTTGTTATAAATCCCGTCACTTATCTTGGCATTTCCGAACGGGTTCGCCACGAACGACACCACAATTTTATTTGAGTAAACATCATCGCTTAAATTTCGACCAATCCGCATGCCTACATCCAGCGTATAATTCCCCGCCGATTCATGCTCACTCTCGATGAATTTTTCACGCGCTGACTTTTTTGGAATTGGTGAGTATTTTGTATCGTCACGCAACTTATATCCCCACATGTTATTTTCAAAGTCCGAAAATTCTCGCTGGTCTGGCAAAGGGTTAATTTTTGTTAAATTCTGCGCTCTCGTCGGTACCAACGCCTGCTCTTCGCTCGCCGTGCTGATCGTAGCATAAAACCCATTTTTAACATGTCCGTTATAACTACCATTAATTTCAAATTTAAAAAATCCGTCATGATTATTCGTCATTTCATTCGCATCCACCTCAATGGTTTTCGAGGAATCAATCGATGCCGACAAAGAAGAGATATATAATGCTTCTGCTTTATTTGAGCATAAGCATAACACAGAAAAACTTGCACACAAAATTCCTAGATCAAAGATCCGTTTATCTGCAAAAAATACCTTCATTGATTTTCTCCCATTTCCCCCATTTTACCATAAACAGAATAGAATTTAAATCTTTTCGATCGTGTATTCGTCTAAAACCGTATTTAATTCCGCATCCGCCGCCTGATTTTGTTCCCGCCTCACATGCGTAAATGCCACCGCGTCAAATCGCTGAATTAATTTCAAAATTTCTTCATATACCGGCAAAATATCATTATTTTTCACCGTATAAATTCCATTCATTTGATTCACCATCATCAAATTATCCGACACAAACTTCACGGTTTTAAATCCATATTGGAGTGCCTTCTCCACACCAGCTTTCAAGCCATAATATTCCGCTAATCTAGAAGTTGCATAGCCGATAAATTCCCCACCTCGCTCTACTTCTTTGCCATTTTCATCAATAATTACATAACCAATCGCCGAAGGACCAGGATTTCCCCTCGACCCCCCATCCGTATAAATCGTCGCCCCCAACACCGCCGCCCTCGCGTCAATTCGATTCACTTTCCCAATTTTCTTGTGTCCAAATTCTACACTAATTACCGGAGCTGTATCGTCCGCCAATCGAAAATTCGAATTCACATCCGTCGAGAAATTCACATATTTATAAGCCGAATATTTATCACTTAATTCAAGCTTTAAATCGCTATTTTCCGCTAAAGTTATATCATATATGATATATAAATTATAAATATTCGAACCGTCACTTTGATTTGTAAAAGTAATTACATCACGAATTTTAATCGTCTCAATCTTCTGATTCAAAGTCTCAAAAATTGTTCGCCCCATCGCCTCTTCCGGTTGTTCACCAAAATTAATCTTTCCCGCTGGCAAACTCCACATCACCGCATCGGAGTCGTCATGTAATACTTTTTTCAGTAACAAAAAGCTGTCATCCTTTTTAATAATTCCGACTACTCTAACTTTTTGCTTCATCCATTCCCACCAAAATTCTCATGGTTAATATACCTATTATAGAACAAAAAATCCTAATGGCATATATTTTCCGTAATATCTAACTACGGTGGGTAAAATCTTATGTAATAATTCCGCAGAACCATTACCACGAAATCCCTTAACATGACTATACAGAAAATCATGTTGCCACTAGGATATTTTGATTATAGCAGTTTGAAAAACTTTCTGCAAATGCCAAAATCTTAGAATTACAGATTAAGCTGCCCCAACTAACAGATAGAACACGCTTAAAATTCCCACCATCACATTATAAGTTATGGTCGATAATGCACTGCCAAAAATCACCAAGAATAAATAAACAAACAAAATCCCCATACGCATTTCGATAAAATCCATCACCTCGCGTAATTTATCCGATAAAAAGTAATACAATACCCTCGACCCATCTAGTGGTGGAATTGGAATTAAATTAAAAGCCATAAAACCCAGGTTCATAATAATCGTTTGACCAAAAATAAACCCGATCACGCCTCGATCTTCTAAAAATCCCGTAAAATGTCCAATCACAAACATCAAAAACGCAATCAAAAGGTTCATCATCGGCCCCGCAAGCGCTACAATTGCCATCGAGCCTTCCCCATTTCTTAAGTTTCGCCTATCTACCGGTACCGGTTTCGCCGCACCCAGCACTACACCACCCGTCAGATAAAGTAAAACTGGCAGAATTACCGAAGTAAATAAATCTAGGTGTACCAATGGGTTTAGCGATAATCTTCCCTCATCCTTAGCTGTCGTATCACCTTGAAAATAAGCCGCATAACCGTGCGCCACCTCATGTAATACCGTAGAAATAATGATAATCGTAAAAACAATTATAAGATTACGTGGATTCATATTCATACATATATTATATCACCCCCAAGGCCTAAACTCGTCCAGTCAATCCTGAACACTAATTTTACTCAGAATTCACAGCTGAACACATTTTTTATACATTTTCATACTGCCCCATATCACAGCATCAAAAAACTCGCTATTTCGCGAGTTTTCTGAACACATTTTTTAATTAAGTACCACCACTTCTTGTGTAGTCGGTAAATCTTCTACACGCTTAATCTTCAGTTTCTTTTCCGTGCGAGCACTTAATTTAAGTTCCGCCACCATACCATCAACGTTCCCTGTCGCTACGATAAGCTTAGGACCAATCTCTCTAATTGCGCGCACTGAGCTAGTACAGAGGATATCTGATACACCGATGTCGTCTAACCCCTCTTCAATATCACCCAAAATACCGATACGCACCCCAGAAACACTTACATCATAAATCGTTTTTGCATTATTCATTACTGGCACGCCTAAGATGGCTACTTCCCCAATTTCGTATTCACCAGGTCCACTAATCACTCCCACCCCGAGATCGGCCGAAATAGTGCCTTCTACGAAATTAATCGTAATCTGCTTTGTACTAGTCTTAATCGTAATGGTTTCTGGACTTTTACTTTCTAATTCAAACATTTTCCTCCTTTATTTGTTCGGCCACCCTGCTATTTTACTAATTCAACATTCCTTCTGGATCATATTGGATAATGTGCTGCATTTCCATAATTTCTTTTAAGAATCTATCCTTCACACTCAATCGATATTTGAAATCATCACGCGAGATAATTACATAATTTAATGGCTTCCCCTCTTTTTTCTCCACTACTTCCGCCCAACGCGAAAGCTTTTTCGTCCTATCATCCCCCACAACCAGCATATCAATTCCATCTTGTCCTGGCACGCGGTTCGTCACAAATAGGAAACTCAGGTATGACTTCACTGGGCGAATATATTCATCCCAAGTACTATCTTTCACTGCAGTCTCTACTAAGACCTTATCTACCTTGGTCGAAAACATCATATTTAACGCTCTCGCGAATGGATGCTTCGTATTCGCTGAATAATAAACCTTATTGTCATAGGTTTCGTTCTTAATCACGCCGATTGATTCAAGATTACTTAATTCACGACGTACGGAATTAATTTGTTCATCGATTACCCTAGTCATTTCTCTGACATAATAGGAACGCTCGATGTTGCTAAAAAATAATGATAATAATTTTGTTCGCGTTTTTGAACCGAACAATTTTTCTAAAGGAGTTGTATTTTCTTTGCCCATATTACTTATATTTTAGCACCAGAAGCTGTATTTTAGTAGTGCTCAATCTGAAACTTCTCTAAAATCTTGTCTAAAATTTCTTCACGCTTATACCATTTTATCTCTGGGTTCCGCTTAAACCAAGTCATCTGACGTTTTGCCAACTGAAAATCTGAGGTCGAAGCTAAATTTATCGCCTCCTCCAGACTCAATATACCGTTCAAATAATCCCAAACGTATCGATAAATATTACTCTTCATCGCCGGCAGTCCAAAATCATATTTTGAGGCCAGCCCACGGCATTCCTCATATAGCCCCTCACTAAACATCAGCTGAACACGTTTTTTAATACGCTTACCTAACTCTCCACGATCAGCCCAAATACCATAAATTTCGTACTCATCCCCCATTTTTTTTCGGTCAAGCTCCCCCTTCTTCGCTTCCTCTGAAAATTGATAGTCAAACACCAGCGCATCGACATAAAGTCCCGTCCCACCTACCACGATTGGCTGCCTACCACGTGCCAAAATTTCAGAAATCTTCTCTTTCGCATAGTTTTTCCAATCTACCACCGTGAATCTCTCATCTGGTCGCACTAAATCAAAGCCAAAATGTGGTACGCCACCGCGCTCATTAAGGTCTGGTTTCGCTGTACCAATATTCATACCCTGAAAAATCGTTCGCGAATCCGCGCTAATAATCTCACCATTAAGACGCTTCGCCAGCTCCACCGCTACCGCCGTCTTCCCTGATGCCGTTGGCCCCACAATTACTATAATTTTAGTGTTCATTTTTACGATAATTTTTTACTATAAAAATCTGGTCAGTGCCGCCCCTGTAACCTCACTGACCAGACCCCTTATTATTTAATATTTTGCAAGTATTCGGCAAGCTCCGTTAGTGCCACCGTTTTTTCCGCATCTTTTTCGCGTACCGAAACCGTACCATTTTCCTTGTCACGTTCACCGACGATTAATAGTACTGGCGTCTTCATCGAAACCGCGCGCTTAATCTTCTTTCCGAGCGACTCATCAGATACATCCGCAGTAAAACGCAAATCATTATGCTTCAAAGGTGTCTCTAATGTCACTTCACTCAAGATCTGCTTAATTTTTTCTACATAATCTAAGACTTGGTCATTCACTGTCAGAATACGCACCTGTTCTGGCGCACACCAGAATGGGAACCAACCAGAGGTATGTTCGATAAATACCGACATAAAACGCTCAATCGAACCCAAAGTTGCATGATGAATCATCACTGGCTGTTCTTTTTCACCATTCTCGTTCACAAAAGTTAAACCAAAGCGTTCCGGTTGCACGAAATCTAGCTGAATTGTCGCTACTTGGTGTTCACGACCAATCGCATCTTCCGCCATAAAGTCAATCTTCGGTCCATAAAATGCTGCCTCCCCTTCCATTTCGAAGTAATCCAGCCCATTTTCAATAGCCGCCTCTTTAATTTGTGCCTGTGCCATCTCCCAAAGTGACTTATCACCGAGATATTTATCCTCATCATTACGATAAGAAAGGCGAGCACGTAATTTACTCATCCCCACCACGGTATAGAGTTCACGCACGATCCCGACTAAGTTCTGGATTTCTGCCTTAATCTGCTCCTTACGACAGAAAACATGCGTGTCATCTTGGGTCAAAGAGCGCACACGAGACAATCCACCTAGCTCACCCGACTTTTCGTCGCGGTAATCGGTCGTAGATTCCATGTAGCGCACCGGCATTTCCTTGTAAGTGCGTGGACGGCTAGCAAAAATTTGTGCATGATGTGGACAATTCATTGGTTTCAAAGCAAATTCTTCCCCGTTCACCTGAGAATGTACTAGAAATAATTCCGCACCAAACTTTGCATAGTGACCAGAAGCCTTATAGAGATCCAACTTCGTAATATGTGGCGTCCAAACTCGCTCAAAACCGTGTCTCGCACGTAGAGATAATGAATAATTCGTCAAAACATCACGCAGCACTGTCCCACGAGGTGAAAAGAGTGGCAAACCTGCGCCCACTAATTCTGAAAAGCTAAATAAATCTAATTCCTTACCCAGCTTGCGGTGATCACGCGCCTTTGCTTCCTCTAGACGCTGCAGATATTCCTTCAGCTCTTCTTCCGTTTCGAAAGCCACACCATAAATACGCGTCAACATCTCACGCTTTTCGTCACCGCGCCAGTAGGCTCCAGCCACCTTAATTAACTTGAAAGCACCCACCTTACTGGTATTTTCTACGTGTGGACCCTTACAGAGATCCATAAAATCACCGAGTTGGTAGAAAGAAATAGTCTCTGATTCTGGCAAATCTTCAATCAGCTCTACTTTATATTTCTGATGATTCTCTTTTGCCCAAGCCAAAGCCTCTTCGCGACTTTTCTCAGAATAGATCAGTTCAAACTTTTTATTGATGATTGAATACATTTTTTTCTGAATCTTCGGAAGATCAGCATCGGTAATTTTCATCACATTCCCCTCTGCATCTTTCACCTCCGAAAGATCAATATCATAATAAAAACCAGTTGCCGTCGCTGGGCCCACGCCAAACTGCACTCCTGGATACATTTCAACCAAAGCGGCAGCTAAAACATGACTAAGTGTATGGCGCATTTTCATTACATTTTGCTCATCTTCACCACATAGGTTACACATTCTGCCTTCTTTCTAATTACTCAAAATATTTCTTTTATTTTAACATATTTTATGGTAAAATACATCTATGGGTCGCTAACTCAGCTGGCTAGAGTGTCTCCTTTACACGGAGGAAGTCGGGGGTTCGAATCCCTCGCGACCCACCAGATCATTCTCCTTCCGGGAGATTATTTTTTTGAATTATTTTTTGAGGTATTTTTGGGCAATTTTTTGAGCCTTCTATTTCTTCTTTCCAGTGACTTCCAGGATATGATGATAATGCATGTGACTAGGCGCGTCATCCCAAATCTTAAATTGTCTACAACTTTCAATTTCTAAAGCAGTGTCCACAAAAAGACTCCTCAGACTTTCTTCCGTAAATCGCTTTTTTGCCACCTCATCTGCCATCTCGAAGGTGTGAATAAAAAATTTACCACCGCTTTTCAAATTCTTCGCGATCGAAAAAACCAATACTTTCGAGCGCACCAATTTCTGTATCACATAATTTGAATAAACCAGATCATATGGCGCATTCTCTGACTGATACAAATAATTTAAATCCACACCAGTTAATAAGTCTACGCCATCACACACCCAGCCAAGTTCTCGAAGACCCCTCATATCTACTCCTGGGCCACATCCTAAATCCAATGCCTTCCCCGCTACCGGAAATTCCCTTAATACAAACTCTTTTAATTCCGGGTTCATCTAGTAACCTCAAATTATTTCTTCACTACTTTTTTCGTAACATCGAATTTTTCCATATAATTCCCCACCATTAGCCTCGTCTGCGAATAAAACGCGGTAAAAGATTGATAAATAATCGCCACCACTGGCATCAAGAGCCATTGTAACAGCATGAAAATTTTTGGTCGCTTAATATGATCTGGTCGCTTTGGTAACATTCCAAATGACAATAAAATCGTCGCCATCAAACCAATTGAAGCAAATAGTTGCACGTAAGAAATTGTGTTCGGTAAATTAAAGGTCAAAAGTTCCTTTGATGAGGCATTGAGTAATTTTGGTACCCAGCCACCAAATGCCACCATTGGCGAAATTGAAGCAAGCGTCACGTGCCCCTCTAGTAGTCTGGCAAATTTCATAAATAACGGCCAAAATTTCATTCCGGTACGTTCTAAGCGATCTTTCGAGAAAGTTCGCACCCCTACGTAAGCCACATCGGAAGCTCCGTAATCCCAGCGACGTAGCTGAATAAATTGTGCCTTCAAAGTCTTCCAGAGACCATCCTCCATCACTGCATCCTGATAAATTGGAATATGAATTGGCTTCACGCTATAATCACCCTTAAAATAGAATAACGAGCGCCAATACTGGTGACCATCTTCCACAATTGTCAATTTACTCCAATAACCCATATTTGATAACGCCAAAAATGGCTGCGAATGCGAAGCAAAATTTTTCAAAGTATGTACGCGCATCGAAGAAATAATATTGAAAAATGAGTTCGAAACCGCGATAATTCGCATCG
>ERZ772999.1931-NODE-1931-length-11654-cov-6.610311_pt1 | contig 11654 bp, 9 predicted proteins | sample MGYA00511467_ERZ772999 | MGnify/ENA primary metagenome ERZ772999 (study PRJEB29015, sample SAMEA2738064) | human oral metagenome | biome: human oral; feature: human-associated habitat; material: saliva | place: China | collected 2218 ...
CAAAGAAGAATGAAATTAAGAACCAAAGTTGTCAACTAATTCTAGGACATTACATGGCGTAGATGCCGGAGATTTTTTACAGTGCGCTTATGTTTTTCTTTTTAGTCTGTGATAGCGGAAATTCCAAGCTATGGGAATTAAATTTCCAACCTAAGGGAACAAAAATTCCAACCAGTGGGAATTAAATTTTCAACCTTTGGAAAAAATCTTAATAGGCCATGTGTTGGAATTTGTTGCCTTGTATTGGCTGCTACGTACTAGAATGGGCTGCCTTGTACGGATGCTCTGTACTGGAATGAGTTGACAACTTTGGTTTTTAACTTCATTCTTCTTTGACACGTTTGTATGTTAAGTTCAAATACGCTTGTCGTGGTCTTTTCTTAAGTACGTGGTTAGTTGGCAGTGTCGTTTCTTGTTTTTGGTTGACTATTTTTAGCCCTATTTTGAAACTTGCTTGACGGGGCAAAAACTTATTTTAATCATCGTTGATCGTATGTCGTTTGTGCTTTGGTGCGGCTGAGGTGAAGATGAAGCGTATTTGTCGGGCGCGGGAACCTTTGTTTTTTGCGCTTGGCTATCCGATGCGGGCGTAGGTGCTTGGTGCAGGGATACAAGAAGGGCCTGCATTTCAGCGAAATGCAGGCCCATAATTTCGTGCTTATGTCGGGTGGCGAGGAGGCAGGGGCGAGTTGGTCGCTTGGCCTTTCCGCCGCGCGTTAATCCGCTTGATTGAAAAGATCTTGCGCTTCTTGTTCAGCCTCGTTCGGGCGCTGGTCGTCAGTGGGGGCCGTTTCTGTTTCCGATGTAGCGGCTTCCGCCTTGTCCGCCTCGGGGACGCGCAGCGGTTCTAACTCCTTGATGCTTTCGACGGCATTGGTAGTCAGTCGTTTGCCCTTGGCCTTAAAACCTTTGACCGTTACAAATTCATCCGCATCGATGATCATCGGGTCGCGATAAGCATCCGCCCCGCCAAAGACGAGTTCGAAACGCGGGTAAGCCGTATCCGTCAGCAGTAGTAAGCGGGTGGCCGGATTTTCGTTTAAGAAACAATTGCGGCGCGCTCCGCTCGTGCGCTCCAAGAGGAAGCGCTTCAAATAGGGGAAACCCTGCTGGTCGCCATCGAAGAGAGCAGCCGTCCAAACCTTTTCCGGATCATACTTTTCGATTCGTAGGATCTCGCCCTCGTAGTGGTTATTGGGATCGCAAGTCGTCGTATAATAATCGCCGTTGGGGTGAATGACGAGTACCGCCTCGTCGCCGTGAAACTCGCCGAGGTAAGTGCCGCGCTCATCATAGTTGAGGCGTTGCACGTCGGCATCGAACCAAACTTTTCGCCCGCCAAGGGTGGAAACGCCGTGGGCCTTAAACACAACGCGCTGCACATCGAGCTTCGTCAGCATATTGCCCCGACTCTGACGCCCTTTGACGAGTATTTCGGAGAAGTCGCGGTCTAAGAAAGGCTTGCGCAACTTCGGGTTGGGCTTCAAGAGCACCTTGATCGTTTCGGCCTCGCCGTTGGGATTGGCCGTAAAGTATATGATGCGACTGCCCGGCGTCCCTTGCGTGGCGTCATATTCGCGGTCGTGCGTGATGCCGGTTATATTGAAGCGCTTGATGAAGCAAAGGCCGTCCTTGCCGTCGCGATAGACAATATTATATATGGTGCGGCGGTCGTTCTTTTTGAAAACGGCAATGTGGATCAACTCAGGCTTGCGGTGCTCCTTCTCGCTTTTCTCCGTGCGCCCGATGAAGACCTTGTCGGCCACGCGCACGACCTTGTAAGTGCCGTCGCGATAGAAAAGGATTACGTCGTCGATGTCAGAACAGTTGTCTACAAATTCGTCTTTCTTGAGCGAAGTGCCCATAAAGCCGTCGGCGCGGTTGACGTAGAGTTTTTGATTGGCCTCGACCACCTTCGATGCGACAATCGTATCGAAAGAGCGCAGTTCGGTGCGGCGCGGATGCTCGGCCGCGTATTTGTCGAAAAGCAACTGAAACCAATTGATCGTCACGCCGGTCATATTGTTCAGGTCCTTGTTGATGCGCGCCACATCGGCCGTCATACGGGCAATGAGTTCGTCGGCCTTTTCTTTGTTGAATTTCAGGATGCGCGCCATTTTGATTTCGAGCAGGCGCAGAATGTCTTCCTTGGTGACCTCGCGATAAAACTGCGGGTAATAAGGCGTCAGACGCTCGTCAATATGGATGCAGGCAGCATCAGTAGAGACGGCCTGCTCAAAGGCCTTGTCTTTGTAGATGCGCTCTTCGATGAAGATGCGCTCCAATGAGGCGTAGTGGAGGCTTTCGAGCAATTCGTGGCGACGTATTTCCAATTCGTTACGCAAAAGGCTCATCGTGCGATCCACAGACTGCTGCAAGACTTCGTTGACTGAGAGGAAGCGCGGCTTCTTGTCGGTAATGACGACGCAATTGGGCGAAATGGAAACTTCACAATCGGTAAAGGCGTAGAGCGCATCGATCGCTTTGTCGGAACTCGTGCCGGGGGCTAAGTGAACGAGAATCTCTACTTCTGCGGCGGTGTTGTCGTCGACCTTGCGCACTTTAATCTTGCCTTTTTCATTGGCGCGCAGGATGGAGTCGATGATGCTCTGCGTCGTCGTGCCAAAGGGGATTTCGGTGATGACGAGTGTCTTGTTGTTGTCTAATTTGGAAATCTTTGCCCTTACCTTGACCGAGCCGCCGCGGCGTCCTTCTTTATAATTGGAGACGTCTATGCTGCCGCCCGTTTGAAAGTCGGGGTAGATGGTAAATGTTTCTCCGCGGAGGTATTGAATGGCCGCTTGGCACAATTCGCCAAAGTTGTGGGGCAGGATTTTAGCCGATAGTCCGACGGCGATACCCTCAGCGCCTTGCGCCAAGAGGAGCGGAAACTTCACGGGCAGCGCGATGGGCTCTTTGTTGCGGCCGTCGTAAGAGAGTTTCCACGCCGTTGTTTTCGGATTGAAGACTACGTCCAGCGCAAACTTCGAGAGTCGCGCTTCGATGTAACGCGGGGCGGCCGCGTCGTCGCCCGTTAAGATATTGCCCCAGTTGCCTTGCGTATCGATTAGCAGATTCTTCTGCCCGAGTTGTACGAGCGCATCGCCGATCGACGCATCGCCGTGAGGATGAAACTGCATCGTATGCCCCACGACATTGGCCACCTTATTGTAGCGCCCATCATCGAGGCGCTTCATCGCGTGTAAGATGCGGCGCTGCACGGGCTTCAAGCCGTCGTCGGAGTGAGGAACGGCTCTTTCGAGAATCACATAAGAGGCATAATCGAGAAACCAGTTGCGATACATCCCCGTCAGCGGGTGGCGGCCGGTTTCGTTGCTTGCATCTGCGGGTTTATAAGTAGAGTGGGCTTCCGTTAATGTTGCGTCGTTTTCAATCTGCTCTGCCATATTTATACGTTTACCGTGAAGAGACGCGCGCTGCTATTCTGCGGTGCGAGTCGTTCGGATTGAGTGTCGGTTTATTCCGACCTTAGGCGGAGAAGTAAGCGCTCAGACAAGCGCAGTACGCCTCCTTTTCGGGCAAAATTACAAAAAAAAGCCTTTCTTTCCTGCGTAATTTGCAAGAAAATGCCTAACTTTGCACCCACGAATGCGCCTGTGGCGAAATTGGTAGACGCGCCAGACTTAGGATCTGGTGATTTCGGTCGTGTAGGTTCGAGTCCTATCAGGCGCACGCTTTTATTCCTTTTTGGTAGGCTCTAGTTTTTAGTTGTCTTATATTGCCCACCAAAAAGCAATGTATTACACCACTTATATTGTTTTAGGAAGATTACAAGGTAGTAGCAGAAGATAGTTGACATGATGCCTATTGATGGCGTTAGGAGTAGATCTCCTATTTGCGAGAACGTAGAGGCATCTATATGAATGATGTTCTTTACTATATTTTCCAATACAAGTACTTGCGTGCCATAAATTCCTAAGGTAAAGATACCAATATCTCCTATCCACTTCATCACTTTGCTCGTTGCGCTATAGCGGCAAAGATAGTAGGATAAGCCGATAACCGCGAGCGCAGCTGCAAGCGAAGATGTAGTCTGGTAGATAAGTTGTATCGGATGATTTAGAATAAAGTCGTAAGTCAGTAGGTGTGAAGGTGCATGGATGCCAAACAGGATAAAGAAAATCAGAGATACGATTGTGATGGGCAGTCTGTATTTTTCGTATAAGTCATAATGTTTTCTCAAGAAGAAACCTCCCCAAAAGAAGATCAACATATAGTTGAATTGAAGGAAATAGCCATGAGGAAAAGCTAAGCCTATGGCAACGGTAATTAGGCAAAGCCAGCCATCGCTTATGGGGAATCGTTTGGCTATGTAGACGACAGCATAACAGACAAACAAAGTTTTCAAAAACCACATTCCTCCGATGGCCTCTGCGCGTATGATTTGCAGTAAGTCCGTGCGGCCTAATAATATATATATACCAACAGTTAGGACTGAAATCGCAATGGCCGGTATGATGAGTTGTCGAATTTTTTGTAAGAAGAAATCTTTAGCGCCTTTTTTGAATGCATTTAATGAGAAATACCCGCTTAAGAGCATAAATAAGGGCATATGAAAGGCGTAAATCCAATTGTATAGTGCAGAAGGACCACGTAGCGTCATAAGATAAGTGGCGTGCCCAACGCAAACGAGCGTAATGGCGATAGCTTTAGCAACATCAAGGTATAATATGCGTGGTTTGACCACTCTGTGGTTCTGATTACTTGCTCCCTGTGTGTTCGTATTCATTTTCTGACTTCTTATGTCGTTCGCAAAGATAGCGTTTTAGTAGTACGATGTTATTTAATGTATCGTTTTATTTATTGCTTCAGAACTTCGTCAAACACCGTTGAGGCTATAAAAAACGGAGCTGAGCAGCTCCGTTATGCGGTTAAAGGTGCTCTAAATCGAGCACTTGCGTGCAATATTGCAGGACTTCCGGGCGATGCGTAACGACAATGACCGTGCGCCCTTCGAAAGTGCTAACGATGTTTTGTAAGACGCGGCGCTCTGTCTCCGTGTCGAGAGCCGACGTGGCCTCATCGAGTAAGAGGAAAGGCGCACGCCGGAGCAAGGCTCTGGCAATGGCGATGCGTTGCGCTTGTCCTTCGGAGAGTCCCGTGCCGCCTTCGCCGCAAATGCTCTCGATGCCGTCGGGCAATTCGCTGATGAAGTCGGCCGCAGCCAAGCGCAAAGCCTCGTGGAGTTCTTCGTCGGTAGCATCAGGCCGCCCGAGCAAGAGATTTTCCTTGATCGTGCCGCTCAGCAGCGTGTTGCCTTGCGGAACATAAGCAAAGTTGCAGCGCGTATCGGGCGATGCCTCTAAGCGCAAACCTTGCGCGTCGTAAAGATAAAGCGAACCGGCCTGCGCACGAATCAGATTGAGTAGCAGACGGACGAGCGTCGTCTTCCCGCTACCTGTTTCGCCCAAGATCGCCGTAATACTTTGCGGCGGGAAGTCGTAGGAGAAATTGTCGAAAATCTTTTTACTTCCTTTTTCATAAGCAAAGGTGAGGTGCTCCAAGCGCAGTCCGACGCGGCCGGAGAGCAGCCGATCACCTTTGGCCGCTTCGTGGTGTATGTTCTCAAGTTCCATCAATCGCTCCGTAGCCGTAAAGGCGCTGATGAAGAGCGGGACGTAGCGCGCCAGTTGGCGTGCCGGCCCTTGTATTTGCCCTACGAGTTGGATAAAAGCGATGAGTGCGCCGTAGGTAATCAAGCCTCGCTGCAGACTGACCGTACCCCACGTGAAGGTTAGCATATAGCCGGCGATGAAACCGGCATTGATGACCGTAGAAGAAACCGTGCTGTATTTTGTTTTGCGGAGCGTTTCGCGGTAGAGTAGGTTTTGCAATGAGGACAATCGGTCGAGCATCGTTCGTTGTCGGCCGAGCGTTTTAATTACAACGACGTGCTGAAGACTTTCTTGAAGCAACGACTGAATCTTGCTGTCGTTATCGCGGATAATGTGCGTCAGTCGGCGCAGTTTGCGCATATACAGTTTGCTGCAAAGAACAAAGAAAGGCACGATCACGACGACGATTAGAGCCAGCGTCTTGTCCATCCAAAAAAGGAAGAGGAAAGCGCCCAAGAACTTTACAATGGTCGTGAAGAAAGAGGGGAAATTCTCCGTTAGCAGCGTGATGACGGTATAGACATCTGTCTCTAAGCGGTTCAAGAGGTTGCCCGTATGGTAAGCCCGCAACTCCCGCCAGCCGCTGCCTAAGAGTCGAGCATAGAGGTCGTGTTGTATCTTATTTTGTGCGCGCACACCGAGTACGGCGCTAACCCAGCGTGAACAGATGCCCAAACCGACTTGCCCGCAGGCAAAGCAGACTAAAAGAAAGATGGCCTCTTTCAAAGTAAACTGTGTGTCGACGCCCGTCGCAATATCTATGGCCAGCTTTGTGGCCCATACGAAGAGCAGATCCAAGGCTACGACCCCAAGACCAATGGCTACGTTCATCAGCGCTTGTGTGCGATAGCCTTTCCACATTCTCCATAACCATTTCAAAAGAGAACGATAAGAGGAGAGTTGGATGGCGTTGTCGCCGGCCGAAGCGGCCGACGAGCCGCGGAAGAGACTCATTAAGCGGTTCAAGCTGATCATTGTCTGTGGCTTATTGATAAGGATGAAAGCGCAGGGCGTCGGCGCTCTGCTTAATGTCGGTGATCGGCGCCCCAAAGCATTTTATCGCGTAAGGTGTCGAAAAACTTTAAGTGCTCCACTTTGACGACGCCGACTGTGTGGCGTGCGCGGCGCAGATGTATTTCGATCGTCTCAGACAGGCTTTCGCTGCGACCGTCTATGGAAAGCAGATAGCGATGCGAACGACTCTTGACTGTTAGGCGAATATCAACATCGTCCTTTACTACGAAGGGGCGCACATTCAGACTATGTGGTGCAACAGGCGCAATGCAGAAAGCATCGGAGTCGGGTGCAATGATAGGGCCGCCTACGCTCAGCGCGTAACCTGTAGACCCGGTCGGCGTACTAATGATGAGGCCGTCGGCAATATAGTCGGCTAATAAATCGCCGTTGATTTCTGTGCGAATGTTGATGAGGGAGGAGTTGTCGTGCTTCAGTAAAGCGACTTCATTCAAAGCATAAGGAAAGGTACGTAAAGGGTGGTCGTTGTTGCAACTAACGGCGATGACCGAGTGCGATTCAACGACGCTCCGGCCCTGATAGATCATCTCGAGCGCTTCCGGTATACGCTCCGGCGTTACATCGGCCAAGAAGCCCAGATGTCCCGTATTGATACCAAGAATCGGGATGCCGCGATCGCCAATGGCAGCAGCCGTGCGCAGAAACGTGCCATCGCCCCCCATCGATACGGCTAAGTCGGCCGTAAAAGGACTGTTGCGGTGCAATAGTTCGTAGACGCAAGAGTCGATCAAGCCTCTGCGCCGAAGAAAGCCGGCAAAGTTTTCTTCAATCATTATCTGCGCTCCGCGCGCCTCAAAGCCTGCGAGCACAGCTGCAATGCAGCTGCTCTTCTCGTCTTGATGCTTATTGCCGAAGAGGGCGATGCGAAGCGGTTTTTCTGTCGTAAAATTCAAAGTTCCCGATCTCACGTCTCGTCAAATATGCTTAACTTTGCAAAAGTAAGGATTAATAGACGAAAAAGACCGCATTACACATGACAAAGTTAAGTGTGAACATCAATAAAATAGCGACACTGCGCAACGCTCGCGGAGGCAATAATCCCGACGTATTAGCAGTGGCGCTTGATTGTGTGCGCTTCGGCGCACAAGGTATAACCGTGCATCCGCGGCCGGATGAGCGCCATATTCGCCGTAGCGATGTGTATGCGCTACGGCCGGCCTTAGACGTGGAATTTAATATTGAAGGTTATCCTTCTGACGACTTTATTGATTTGGTCTGCGAAGTAAGTCCGGCGCAAGTGACGCTGGTGCCTGATAAGCCGGGCCAGTTGACGTCGAACCACGGCTGGGATACGCGGGCCAACCTCTCACAGCTGACAGACGTCGTTGGGCGCTTTAAGGAGAAAGGCATTCGCACGAGTATCTTTATTTCGGCTGAAAGCGAAAAGGCAGAATATGCTAAGCGGGCAGGGGCTGATCGCGTAGAACTCTATACAGAGCCTTATGCGGCCGGTTATGCTATCGACAGAGAGGCGGCTATACGCCCCTTTGTGGAGACGGCCAACTATGTGCGCAAGATCGGACTCGGCTTGAATGCGGGTCACGATTTGAGTTTGCAAAACCTTTCCTTCTTCCATCAGCAAATACCCTGGACAGATGAGGTGAGCATCGGGCACGCCCTGATTTCGGATGCGCTTTACCTGGGTCTGTACAATACGATTCAACAATATCTTAACTGCTTAAAGTAATTCTACGATGGTATATATCTTCTTGGCTGATGGGTTTGAGGAGTCGGAGGCGATTTTGCCGGCTGATATTTTGAAGCGAGCGGGTCTTGATGTGTGCTTGGTGAGCATTACGGCCGACAAGCTCGTCGCTTCGAGCCACGGCTTCCGGATTATGGCAGATGCCGTATTTTCTGAAATTGATTTGACGCAGGCCGTGGCGCTTATTATGCCGGGCGGGATGCCGGGCGCTCAAAACTTATGTGATTTCGGCCCCTTGCGCGAGGCGATCATAAAGCAAAATGAGCGCGGCGGTTTGCTGTGCGCTATCTGTGCCGCCCCAATGACGCTTGGCGCTGCCGGCGTCTTGAAAGATAAGCGGGCTACGTGCTATCCGGGCTTTGAAAAGTACTTAGACTGTAAAGTCTATACGGAACGACTCGTAGAAGAAGATGGCCATATCATTACCGGGCGCGGCCCCGGCGCAGCGGCCGAGTTTGGCTTTGTCATTGCTGAGCGCCTTACGTCGGCTGATTGTGTGGCGCAGTTGCGGCAGGGTATGATTTATGCGCCGACTACTTATCGGCCATAAGTTTTTCCGCCCTCGTTCGTCAATATATAATAATGTGTGCGCGCGATGCGTCCTGAGGTTAGCAAGGTATGTTGGGCTCAAGACGCATTATATATTATAATGTGTGTCCTTCCGACTGACAAGTTTTACTCAATAGCATTCTCTCTTGGCTTCCACTCCGCTCCTCTCGCAAGCTATCAAATATCTGAAAGGTGTAGGTCCGCGTCGGGCCGAACTGCTCAGCAAGGAGTTGCATATTGACTCGCTGGGCGATTTGCTGTATACCTTTCCCTTTCGCTACATTGATCGTAGCGAAGTACACGAAATACAGGCTTTACAGGAAGGAATGCCTTACGTGCAAATTCGTGGTCATTTTGTTTCCTTTAGTGAGGAGGGTGAGGGGCGCAAGAAGCGCATATCGGCCGTCTTTACTGATGGGACGGGCTATGTGGACATCGTTTGGTTTGCCGGTTTGAAATATGTAAAGGAGACGTTGCGTTACGATGAAACTTATTTGTTGCTCGGAACGCCGAAGCCTTTCGGCCGACGCATTTCGTTTGCGCATCCCGAACTGGAAAAGATTGCGCCCGACGCACCTTTGCAAAATTTAGGTTTGCAGCCGGTTTATCATACGACGGAGCGAATGAAGAAGATGGGCTTCTCTTCAAAGTCGATGTCAAAACTGATGCAAGCCGTTTTTTCCTTGATTGAGGGTACGCCGCTGCCCGAGACCTTGCCGGCGTGGTTTGTGCAAAAGCATCAGTTGATGGAGCTGACAAAGGCTTTGCTTACGGCTCACTTTCCGCCCTCTTCTGCAGCGCTCCCCGAAGCTTTGCGCCGCCTCAAGTTTGAAGAACTTTTTTATTTGCAGCTAGATATTCTGCGCTATATGAAGCATCGCCAACTTTCGGTGCAAGGTTTTCGTTTCTCTAAAGTTGGCGACCTTTTTCTACGTTTCTTTCACGAGCGTCTGCCTTTTGAATTAACGGGGGCGCAAAAGCGAGTGATTCGCGAAATACGCAACGATGTCGGTAGCGGGCGGCAGATGAACCGCTTATTGCAAGGCGATGTCGGCAGCGGAAAGACGATGGTGGCCTTGATGGCCTGCTTATTGGCCATCGACAATGGCTTTCAGGCCTGCATTATGGCGCCGACGGAGATTCTCGCTGAGCAGCATTTAGCTACCATTACGGCGTTTCTTGGGGAGATGCCTGTGCACGTCGCCCTTCTTACAGGCATTGTAAAAGGCAAGGCGCGCCGAGAGATCTTAGAGGGCGTAGCCGATGGCTCCATTCAGTTGCTGATCGGTACGCATACGCTTATAGAACCTACCGTCCGCTTCTTTAATTTAGGCTTGGCTGTTATTGATGAGCAACACCGCTTTGGCGTGAAGCAGCGCTCTCAGCTTTGGACCAAAAACACGCGCCCACCCCATATCTTGGTAATGACGGCAACGCCGATCCCGCGCACCTTGGCGATGACCGTTTACGGCGATTTAGATGTCTCTATTATTGACGAACTTCCACCCGGCAGGAAGCCCATTAAGACGGTGCATTATTATCAAGATAACAGCAGCCAACTCTATGATGGCTTGCGCTATCAGCTGGGCTTGGGGCGGCAGGCCTACGTCGTATATCCGCTGATTAAAGAAAATGCACAAATGGACCTGAAAGCCTTAGAGCAAGGCTTTCAGGCTTTGCGCGAAGTCTTCTCTGATATGGATATTGGCGTGGTGCATGGGCAAATGCGACCCATAGAAAAGGAGTCGGAGATGGCCCGATTTGTTCGGGGCGAAACGAAAATCCTCGTTTCGACAACGGTGATCGAAGTCGGTGTCAATGTGCCCAATGCCAGTGTGATGGTGATCGAAAATGCCGAGCGCTTTGGTTTGGCTCAGCTTCACCAATTGCGCGGTCGGGTAGGGCGAGGAGCTGCTCAAAGCTATTGCATCTTGGTAACGAAGCGCGAGCTGAGTAAAGATAGTCGGGCGCGTATCGATATTATGGTTGATACGAACGATGGCTTTGAAATAGCTGAAGCCGACTTGAAGCTCCGTGGTCCCGGCGACTTGGAGGGGACGGCCCAAAGCGGACTTCCTTTTGATCTAAAGATTGCCAATATTGTGCGCGACGGCAATCTGCTGCAAACGGCTCGCGAAGCTGCCGAAGCTATTATAGATGCAGATCCGCTTTTCGAGCAGTCGCAAAATGCGCTTTTCCGTCAGCGCCTCGATCAGTTGAGGCGTGAGAAAATAAACTTTTCAGAGATCTCTTGAGGGTAAAAGAAATCGGCAGGTACTCCGCTTATCCCACCTAATCTAAGGTGAACTCGATAAGAAAGGTTCAAGGCGAGTAGAACTGATAAAAACAGATTTAAACTTGTCAAGATCCGCGTTTTCAACCGATGAAAGCGCGACTGTTTTCGTATGCCTTCAAAACTCAGCCAACTGTTCGTGAAATTAGGCTTAGGATGTTGAGCAAACTTTCTCCTATGATCGAAAAAAGTCGCTTATAAGACAAGAACATTGCACAGGTGGAACACTCCGGACATAGATGCTTTGACAATTTCATCGTCAACTTATTAGGGGTAATTGCTGCCTATTGCCTGTTTCCTAAGAAGCCGTGCATCAATGTACAAAGGATCATTGACACACAGCTTGCATTGTTCTGAATTCGTCTAACTCACGTTATTTACTATTATTGCTGTCCGCTAAAAAGTTTTTTGATCGATATGCCGTTCTATTGGAGCG
>ERZ772999.1938-NODE-1938-length-11639-cov-9.311464_pt1 | contig 11639 bp, 18 predicted proteins | sample MGYA00511467_ERZ772999 | MGnify/ENA primary metagenome ERZ772999 (study PRJEB29015, sample SAMEA2738064) | human oral metagenome | biome: human oral; feature: human-associated habitat; material: saliva | place: China | collected 2218 ...
ATTTACGAGTTCAGCAGGCAAGATCTAGCACCCTCACACGGTGCTTTTTTTATCTAAAAAAGTGGTAGACGTCCGCGCACCAATGGGTGCTCGAAGGCCTACCACCTAATTAAATTATAGCATATCTTATACACTTTTTCACATTTTAAAAGCTTTTTTAAAAGAATTTTTAACGCAAAAGAGGGCGCGTGCTTTTTATGTCAAAAACAAAAATGGTAGGCAACCGCGCACCAATGGGTGCTCGACCGCCTACCACATAGTTAAATTATAACATATCTCAATTGTTTTTTCATGTCTATGTAACAGGAAACAATTATACCATATCAACCCCTGCTTTATTATTCGTAAATGACAAGAAAAAGCACTCAGATCTCTCTAGGTGCTTAATATTCATAGCCGATTTCTTTTTTTTATTTTGTCAAATTTTTGCTTCACTTTCGTGTCGGATATATACCTTTCAGCAAGTGGACCATAACCAACCCCTTGAGGGTTAGCTAAAATACTTTTTACATTATCAATATCTTCCTCGGTGTAGTTATCTGAAAAGCTCATCCATTTAAAAAATGAATCCAATAAAACCTCGACAACAAACCCTTTACGCTTTAAGTCAACTAAAGCGCAACGTCCGTCTGTTAGTGTAACTAGAATGTTGTCACAACTGTCGTCTATACCTATGATTTTATTTAACTCGAACAATTTGTAACCTTCTTTCACAACAAGATAAATAGAAGAGGTAATAGTGTTTCTCAGTGTAATTATATCATTTTTGATAGATTTTTGTTTCTCGAAGAAGTTGCCTGCTAATCGCTTACCCCCCCTTTTTTGACAAAAAAGCATTTCAAAAAGGGAATTTTTCGTACAGAAAAGGGGAGCGTCCATTGGCTAAATGAACTATAGCCCTGTTATTTATCAGTGGGGGCTAAAATAGCCTCTAAATTACAAATTGCGCTACTTTTAATTTTGCTGATAGTGCTTGCTGAACGGTCTAGCGTTCGTGCTGTTCTTTCCCTTGAATAACCATGAATATAGAAATACCTTAATACAAGTTTCTCTAATGGGTCTTCCAGTCTATCAATTGCCTTTACTGTCTCTGTTCGCTCATCTAGTAACTGCTCAAGTTTCTGATAGATCTGATCTGATTTATTGATTATACTGACATTCAATTCTTCCGTTTTGTTCCCTCTCTTTGCCCTTATTGGATCATGGGAAAGAACTTGTCCTTTTAGAACTGATGACTTTAACGCTATCAATTCATCATTTAGCGTTTTTACGTCTGCTTCATAGTTTTTCAAACAATTTAAGCGCTGTTTTGCGTTCATATTTCATCTCCTATCATAACCATTTCTCGTGGTTCGCTCTGGGTTCAAACCTAGACTACTAAAACAAAATGTTTTTAATATCCTTTGTTTATTTCAAGTTCTAGGGCTTCTATCCGTGTTTTAAGATCTTCTATCTCCATGCCCTTGTATGCCATCTCCAGAATCGTTTTACAAGCCTGTACCCTTGCGTATGGGCTTGCTTTTGTATTGTCTGCTACTTCATACAAAACCTCTACAGCCCTCCCGCTCGCTTGTAATAGCATACTTGTAGAACGTTTGAGCATTTCCTGTCTTAATCGTGAGTATTCTGCAGAAAAGCCTTTATTCTTCAAATACCTATAAGCGGTTTTCTTTGTTATTCCTGCTCTTTCTATCGCCTTATCCATAGTAGGCTCACTCACAAGTGCTATCAAGAACAACTCTTGTTTTGGTTTCAAGTTTGTAATATTTAACACCTCCTATCAATTCAAAATTTAGATTATTCTTCGCCTGTTACTTTTATAACGTCATTTGAGTTTATCCATTCTTTAAACTCATTCTCATTTTTAAAAACTATTGTCTTATCATGTGATCTTAAACTTTTTGGATATTCATTTTCTTTTTCGTCCCACTCTCCCAGCCATACCTCAATAGTTGTATGCTTGTTTTTATCTCGCTGTATGGTTTCCAGTCGTTTCAATCTCTTTGATAGATCCATTTTCTGCACCTCTTTTTTACAAACTAAGGCGATCACCAAAGATCTAAAGATCTAAGAGACCGCCTATTGTTTTATTCCTATTTCACGGTGTCATTTATACCCAGTTTGTAGTATTTCTTGCTATTCTTCATTTTTGGGATAAGCTCGATTTATTAACTCCTGCTTTGACTGCTTTTAGAAGTTGCGCTTCATTCGCTTATCTTTAATGCCTATCATTTTGAAGATATTTCCTTCTGACTGTTTACCTATCCGACTGACTAGTTTTTTATTATATATCCTCGCCAACTCTTGCCCGTTATGGTTAGTATTGATGATTGTTGTTTCTCGTTTGTCAAAAACTTTGAAAAGGAAAGTTTGAATCCAGTTATTCGCTTCGATCTTCTGACTGTTCATTGTGCTTTCTGTTCCTAAATCATCAATGAAAAGGAAGTCAACCTCTGTCAATAGCTTTACAGCGTCATGCTCTGTAAAATCGCTATTTTTATATTGCCAGCCAGATTGAATACGAGTGACTATCTCTGATATGCTGACAAATAACACGCTCTTAGGCTCTCCCTTGGCCTTGTAACCCTCGTTTAAAGCTCTGGCCATGGAATAAGTCAAATGACTTTTTCCCGTCCCAGAATCACCCATAAATAGCGTATTCCCTTTCATACCGGCTAGATATTGTTTAGCTTGATTGATAGCGAACTCCTTGGCCTTGTGTTCCTCTTTTGTCTCTACTTTGAAAGTGCTAAAAGAGGCCTCTCTCAGCTCATTTGACACCGTACTTTCACGCGCTAGCACATCATAGGTTGAATAGTCCAGATTATGCCCTAAGGCTTTTTCTATGCCCTCTATCTCTGTCTTTTTAATATCCTCCCTAGTACATTCCATGCAGTAGGGAGATGTATAACCATCTGGCTTTTTAAATTGTACAAGGTTAATCTGATGAGTTGGACAAAACTCATCAGTGACCTTTATTTTTTCATTGAGCTGGTCTGCATTCAGTAATTCCATTTCTTCCCCTCTCCGTCAGTAGGTAAACGGGTCTTGAATATCATTGTCAGACTGACCTTGTTTCTTTTGCTGAAACTGTCTCTGTTCGTCTTCGACTTGTACCATGGTTCTAATCCCGTTATTTCTCCAGTTCTTGAGTATTGAATTGATATAGCTAAAAGATCGCTTGCTGTTATCTGCAGCCTTGTCTATGGCAGTCTTGATAACCTCTAGCTCCATACCGTCAAGAGTGAGATAGTCGATCAATATCTGGTACTGTTGTCCGTCTATAATCCCTATGCGCTTTTGGTAGTAACTAGAAATTTCAGTAGCATAGGTTTTTTTATCTATCTCTTTCTCTTTCTCTATCTCTTTCTCTTTCTCTATCTCTATCTCTGTTGGACACGAGTTGGATTTTTTCCTTTTATTTTGGACAGTGTCCAATTTAGCTTGTTTTCTCTGTTCTCTTTTATAACCTGCCCAGTTTGTTTCACTTTCTATCATGGCTTTGGCTTGGAGTAGTTCAGCGTTTTTATCTCCATCTACTTGGATCAGACCGCATTTTGTAAAATAGGCCATAGTCATTTGAATATCATCTTCGGACACATCTAACTTTAAAGCCAACTCTTCAGTCAGTTCATTAAAGTACCCCTCATAGTACAGAATACAGTCACTTTCTAAACTTTCCAGCATTAAGCGGATATATATCACTGTCATAGTATAACCGCCTGGCGTGTTTTTAAGCCGCTTGATAAAAATATTGTCAAAAAACTTTTTATCAACTTTTAGCCAAAAATAGATTTTAGTCTTTGCCATTTTCCACCCCCAAAAACTTACAAATGTCAGAAACTCTATAATAGATCTTCCTAGTATCTTCTAGTGGGGGCTGGTAGCGTCTTAGCCCTGCACTCTCCCACCTTTGGAGTGTCTTATATTTTATATCTAACTCATCCATGGCTTCCTGAGCTGAAATTAAACCCGTTAAACGTGGTTTGACTGTATCACGCGCCCCTAAGTAATTCTCAACGAGGTCTAAAACGCCATGAGCCAGCTCTTGCTCGCTCTCTTTACTGAGACTAAACATATTCATTATCTCCTTTCAGTAATGGCTTATAACTCTCTAAATCGGCGTTTAAAAGGACGGTTAGACGTTTCTGTTCCTCTTGTACTTGGTTATAGAATGCCTTTGCACCGTCCAACAGCTCTTCCTGATTGGCTGGGATAAAATACCCTCTAAAAGCTCCATTACGTACACCAACGATAGGAACGCAGTAGCGCGTGATAAGACGGCTGATGATATCCTGTACGGTTCTTTCTGATAACTTGGTGATTAGGCTGATTTCTGCCCCTGTAATTGAGTTCTCAGCCCCCACTTTTATTAATTTTAATACTCGCTTATCATTCACGGTTAGACTCATTCATTTCCCCCTTACCAGCTTTATTTACAAAGGTTATTTGCCCACTCATTACGCCATAAAGTATGGCTTCTTGATTTTCCATGATTGTATCTATAGTACTTTGGATAACACCCATTGCCCGATGATCTACCTGTGTTAGAGATAATAACCCTCTGGTTACTGCTAATTTTTTCACATCATTCAAACACATATTTAAAAAAATCTCTTTAGTAAAATATGGCTTGTCTGGCATTTTTTCAGGGTTAGGATACAATTTCAGGACACTGCTTGAACCCTGTTCATTCATGTTTTTTAACTCCTTTACTGTCATTGCCTTATTCTCGTCTCTTATCTTTAGCCATTTTATAAAGTACGCTATCTTCTTCAGTTTCTAACTTAGCAAAGTCTTGCTTTATCAATTCTAAAACATAATCACTAACCATTTTGTAGGTCACTTTTTGATTTATACTTTTCATTGTCTTATAAACAACTTGTTCTAATATCGTATATCGGGTATTTGAAAAAGGGCCTAATTTTTGAAATTGTTTCTTAATAGATACCCTATAATCAAAGAAATTTAACAGTCCCATCAAAACCTTTACGTTGCCTGTTATAAAATCAGCATGACTCTCCGTTTCTTTTCTCCAAGTACTTGCCTCGCTGTTTGTTGAAATTACCAAAAGTTCTATTTCCTCAAGAATGCTTTTGTATTTTTGTTCTAATTCAGAATAGCTTTCATCACCTTCAAGAGTGTAGTCTTGGCGAAGTCGTTCCAATCGCTCAGCATGTTGATATAAAGTAGTTCCAGATAGTCCTTCAACTTCTAGTGTTACATTTGTTGCTACCATAGCCTTAGCCTCGTTTCTTATCTCTTTTTTGTTGCAATGCTACTGATAACTGCTACAAATTGCCCTATATTTCGTTCACGTTTTTCTTGACGGTTTGAATTAGGCAAATTTTGATTAGTATCTTTCATGATTTCTTTGAAAGTTTTTGTTGATTCTAAATATAGATTTTCTGTATAAGCTACATATTCCTGTTGTTCTTCTTCGGTCTTAAAGAATGTTTTAGCTTGCCTTTTGAAAAACGCTTGTCGCATTGCGTCCATTTCAAAAATACCTGCGTGGAAAAACATTCCTGTAGTGCTTTTAGAAATGTTCTCAATTTTTTTGCTATCGTTTAGTTCTGGTAATTCTAACCAAAGTAACCTTGCTAGATCTTCCTTTAGGTCTCCTAATTGGCTTGATAAAAGTGATAATCTATGTAAATTATTCTCTTTCCCAATTTTGCATAGTTCTTTACCAATATTATTTATTTTATCGTTTAAAATTTCGTAAGTTGTTTTTGTCATAATTGTTTTCTCCTCTTTTGTACTCTCTGTACAACTCTTTACGTCTTATACCCTGATATGCTATAATCTAGGTATAAATCTTTACTAAAACCTCTTTAATAATAGCTTGCCTGCTTTTTGTTAATTTTGTTTTAGTGATAGTGTGAAAGGCTCTGCGGTGTGGTTATTGCTAAGCCTTTTTTTGTTGCGATCACGCGCCTGTTTGGCGTGTTTTTTTATTTCTGAATGCCATAGCTTTGATTTCCTGATAACTCATATTCAAGCTAATCATAGCTATCGCCATATCCTCAAATGCTTGGTACTGTTCCAACTCCTCGCTGGTCAAGCTATCAATGCCATTGTAGCCCCCACGTTCTTCTACTAACTGATTAGCGTTCCTGTCAGTCACTGCCTTTAATAGTAAGTTATTCATGGTACTGTGCGCGTGCTTTGGTGCTTGCTCCCAGTTCTCAATACTGTCATGCAGTGTTTTTCTTTTTGGCTTTTCTAGCGCCCTCTGCATACGAAACTTAGAAAGTTCCTCTCGCATTTCAAAGAATGCTTTGACTAGGTTCTTTTTGAACTCTTTGACGGGGTCGGTGTTTCGTAAATAAGTGATAAGCAATGTTGCTTGTTGCTCATTCAAAATATAGTCCCGTACATTTTGCCCACTCTCTGAAGGTGAAATTTTAAATTGCACCTTTCCAAAGCTCTCAAAGTCCTCTCGGTGTTTATTCAGCAAAACCTTCAAATGTCTATGCTTAATTTCTGCGCATTCTGCCACGATACTACTCAGTGTATACGGATCTTTCTTGCCGTCCATATAGACTAGTTCCATTGGTTACTCCTTTCTAATTGTAGAATAGTTCATCTATGGTTATGTCTGATTTGATTTCTGCAACCATCGACTTAATCGCTAGGCGTTCCTTGTCATTGAATGGCGTTTTACCTAATTCTTTGTTGTTGTATGACTGCAAAGAAATTTTTAGCTTGTCCGCCATCTGTTGCTGAGTCAGTCCTAACATAACCCGATAGCCTCGTAGTTTACTCATAACTTTTCTCCTTTTAAAGCTTTCTACCTGCTTTTAATTATCAAAACAGGAATGTATCCGTTTTGGATATCTTTTATTGTATTATATATCCGTTTTGGATAATTGTCAAGTGTTTTTTGTTATTTTTTGTATCATTTATTGATACTTTTTAAAAATTAAGATATAATCATTTATAACAAGGAGTTGTACAATGATTAGATTAAAAGAATTACGTAAAGAAAAAAAGCTTACTCAAGAAGAATTAGCTAGGGATATTGGAGTTTCAAAAATCACTATCTTACGGTGGGAAAACGGAGAAAGACAAATCAAACCAGATAAAGCCCAGCGACTAGCTGACTACTTTGGAGTAAGCGTTGGGTATCTGTTGGGATATGACGATATTACTAAGGTAAATGTTACTGATGTAGAAACTTTCAAGCTTTTTGAAAAAGTTGCTGATGAGCAAAAAAAAGAATTTGGGTTAAAAGAAATAACAGATATTGAACAACTTAAAGAATTAAAATCAGACGCATTGATAGCTCTTAAGTTTATTGAAAGTATTAGAAATAGTTTAACTATTGGTATTATTAAACCTTATTCTTATCCCTGGAAAATGGAAGAGATTTCTAATATTTTGCTTGATTTGCTCACCACAATAGAACGTCGTGAACAAGAATTGTCTGATTAGTTGTTTAAATCGTTAAATATTTAATAAACCCACGCGCCACAATGTATAAACCACAATAAAAGCAAACATTAAAAATAAAAATCGGCACTTTCGGATCCCCTAAAAGAGCAATTTAGACTTAAGCGCGTGTTTTCTCTTTGTTCTCTCGATGCTCAAAAATTTTTAAAAAACAAACTAAAAATATTGACAAAAACTAAAAATTACAGTATTATTAGGCAATGAGAAGAGTTTCTGCTCCCAAGGGAACAGAGTACGCGAAACACCGCCTAGTTCTACTAGGTGGTGTTTTTGTATACAAGGAACATATATGAAACCATTTCAAACATTAGATGAACAAATAAAACTTCTCCAGTCTAGAGGCTTAGAAATAGATAACATAGAAGAATGTAAAAGATACCTTCTAACTAACAACTATTACAACGTCGTCAACGGATATAGTAAATTTTTTCAAACATCAAAAGATAAATTTATAACTGGTGCAGACTTTAGAGAAATAGCTGCAACACACTTTTACGATAAAGAAATTAAATCAGCTTTTTTAAAAGCAATTATAGATGCAGAAAAACACTTTAAATCCGTACTGGCATATCGTTTTTCAGAAGCATATCCAAAGCCATACTCTTATCTAGATATTAATAATTTTGAAACACAAAAAGATGCAAAAAGGCTAGCACAAATTACCAATTTAATAAGTATATTAGCTAGGATACTCAATGATTATAATAGTGATAAGCAAAACAATTCTATAAAACACCACTATAAACAACATGGCGTTGTTCCTTTTTGGGTTATCATCAATGAACTTACATTAGGGCAAGCATTTAACTTTTATAGAAATCTAAACACTAATATAAAAAATCAAATAGCTAGAGATTTATCACCATTCTTACAAGAAAATATTGAATACATCCAAAATAGACCTAGTAAAGACCTTTTAAGTGGAAAGGCTTTAGAAAGTATTATTAAAAATATACTAGAAATTAGAAACATCACTGCTCATAATAATAAACTTTTCAATTATAAATGTCGGGAGAATCTTCCACAACTAGCTTATTTCCACTATTACAATAACAATGCTAACACGTCAAGACAATCTGTATATTATGTTTTTCTTGCCTTGCAATGCCTACTTGCGTCCACACAATACGCTCAATTACATAACACTATTATCAAAAGAACCAAAGCTCTAAATAAAAAAGCGCACTCCATTGAAGCCGGCATTGTATTGGATACACTTGGATTTCCGAATAATTGGTATAATATCACTGATACATTAAGATAAAATTACTTGCAATATATGGGCCTTTTCGAACCCCATATCTGCCTATCGCCTATTCTGGTATTATTTACCGACCGACTCTTTAAAATCGAATACAGGGCAAACTGTGAAGCCCTAGCATGATCTAAACCACACACTAAAACCTCTTTAATAATAGCTTGCCTGCTGATGAATTAGAAAGGTTTTCGATCATGAAAATTACAGAATACAAAAAGAAAGACGGTACAACCGTATACCGTGCTAACATTTACTTGGGGATTGACCGAGTAACGGGAAAAGATGTAAAAACTAGTATCACGGCTAGAACTAGAAAAGAGGTCAAGCAGAAAGCCAAAGAAGCAGAAATAGACTTCATTCAAAATGGTTCTACTAGATTCAAAGGAGCGACACTTAAAACTTATGAAGAACTTGCTGAATTGTGGTGGGAAAGCTACAAACACACAGTAAAGCCAAATACTCAATATAGTGTTAGAAAATTATTAAATAAGCATATTTTACCTCTATTTGGTTCTTATAAACTCGACAAGCTAACTACCCCACTTATTCAAAATATAGTCAATAAACTTGCTGAAAAGACTAATAAAGGGGAATCAGAGGCTTACTTATACTATGATAGGATTCACGCGCTTAATAAACGTATCTTACAGTATGGTGTTACTATGCAGGCGATACCGTCCAATCCTGCGCGTGATGTTGTTTTACCTCGTAACACTCAGAAAGCAAAGCGTCAAAAGATCAAACACTTTGAAAAAATTGAGTTAAAAACGTTTTTAGATTATCTAGACAACTTGGATAGCAACAGATACCGCTATTTTTACGAGGTCACTCTTTACAAGTTCCTACTTGCTACTGGTTGCCGTATCAATGAAGCGTTGGCGCTAGAATGGTCTGATATTGACTTTGATAATGCTGTTGTCCACGTTACAAAGACACTAAACCGCACACAAGAAGTAAATAGTCCTAAATCAAAATCTAGTTACCGTGATATCGATATTGACCCCAAAACGGTCACAATGCTAAAGCAGTACAAACGTAGACAAACCCAAGAGGCTTGGAAGATAGGACAAACTGAAAGAATAGTCTTTTCAGATTTTATTAATGGTTACGCTAAAAACGGTAGCCTTTTTACAAGATTAAAAACACATTTTAAACGTGCCAAAGTGCCTAATATTGGTTTCCATGGTTTTCGCCACACTCACGCTAGTTTGTTATTAAATGCTGGAATACCATATAAAGAACTCCAACATAGACTAGGACACGCTAAGTTATCTATGACAATGGATACATACAGTCACCTCTCAAAAGAGAGTGCAAAAAAAGCCACTTCATTCTATGAAACAGCTCTAGGGAGTTTGTAACTGAACAAATAACTGAACAAAGTCAGAATACAACGTATTACGACAAGAAAGAAAGCCTATTGCTATAGGCTTTCTGATAGCTTGTTCTTCAACTTACAAGATTTTAGTTCTGTCTCTCGTCCTTTTTTGCTATAATAGAAACAGATTATTTAGTAAGAAGGAAATTATGGAAGAGTCAAAACAGATCAACCAAGTGATCGACGTCCTGATGTTAGCTGGAACCCTCCTGATAGAGAGCGGTTCTGAGATTCACCGGGTCGAAGATACCATGATCCGGATCGCCCATTCACAGGGAATCGTCGATTGCAATGTTTTAGCGATGCCAGTCGCTATTTTCTTTTCAATTGAGAATGCCAATGTCACGCGCATGAAACGGATCTTGCGGACCAATTACAATATCGAAAAGGTCTGTGATGTCAACCAGATCTCTCGTCAACTAGTCTCTGGAGAGATCGATCTCGAGCAAGCCTACCAGGCCCTGAGCGAGTTGAAAAATAAGCGTGTTCCCTATACCAATCTCCAGTTGACCATTGCGGCAACCCTCAGTGCGCCTTTCTTCTCCATCATGTTTGGAGGAAATTTCTATGATGCGATTGGAGCGGGTATTGCGACTGTCTTTGCCTTTGCTTTTTCACTTGTCGTAGAGAAATATGTTCGCATTCCTTTTGCCACTGCCTTTGCGGCCGCCTTTGTCTTTGGTTTTTTAGCCCATATCTGGACGCGCTATAGTGGTTTTCCTTCCAATACCGATCTCATTATCGCAGGCTGTGTCATGCCCTTCGTTCCTGGAATCGCTATGACCAATGCTGTCCGCGATCTCATGAATTACCACCTCAACTCTGGGATGAGTAAGCTCTTTGAGACTCTCCTCATTACTCTTGCCCTTGGTGCCGGTACAACCGTTGCCCTTGTCCTTATGAAATAAAATCATGAACCTAACTGAATTTTTAATCCAAGCGGTGGCCAGTTTGATTGCCATCATCACCTTTTTAATCGTCCTAAATGTGCAGCGCTCCATGCTAATTCCTGGAGGAATCTTAGGGATGGGCATCTGGCTACTATACTATATTCTAAAAGGTCCTACCAATGTTATCGTAGCAACCTTTATCGCCGCTATTGTGGGATCCTGCATTAGTCAGATTTTAAGTATCATTCTCAAGACGCCTGTCGTGGTCTTTATGTTGTCCATTCTCGCCCCCTTGGTTCCTGGATATATTTCCTATCGGACCACTTCCTTCTTTGTTAGTGGCCAATATCGCCAAGCAGTGACCAGCGTAACCCTTGTTGTTATTCTGGCCTTGGTCATCTCCATCGGGATGGCTAGTGGGTCTGTCGTCTTGAAACTCTACCATTCCTACCAACGCTATCAAAAAAGAAAAATGACCAATGCCAACTAGCATTGGTTTTTCAAATTTTATCTATGTAATCGCTTGCATTTCCACTCAAAAGGAGTACAATAATAGTGAAAAAACAAATCCTTTAAAGTATGTGAGGTGCTGTATGATGATAAACAAGTATATCAAGTATCTTCCTTGGATGATCCTAGGAGCCCTCCCCTCCTA
>ERZ772999.1941-NODE-1941-length-11629-cov-5.415500_pt1 | contig 11629 bp, 11 predicted proteins | sample MGYA00511467_ERZ772999 | MGnify/ENA primary metagenome ERZ772999 (study PRJEB29015, sample SAMEA2738064) | human oral metagenome | biome: human oral; feature: human-associated habitat; material: saliva | place: China | collected 2218 ...
TCGGGGTTCCTTCAAAGACAAAGGCCTTGCGGATTTGATTTTCCAAGAAACGCAGATAAGAGAAGTGCATAAGCTCTTCTTCGTTGACAAAGATGACAAAGGTCGGCGGTTTGGTCGCAACCTGAGTCGCATAAAAAATCTTGAGACGTTTACCCTTGTCAGTCGGTGTCGGATTAATCGCGATAGCATCCATGATGACATCATTGAGCACCGCAGACGGAATACGGGTATTCTGACTCTGACTAATTTGCTTAATCATGTCCGGCAGCTTATGGAGACGCTGCTTGGTTAGGGCAGAGACAAAGATAATCGGGGCATAAGACAAGTACTGGAACTGGTCGCGAATATCCTCTTCCCAGTCTTTCATGGTATGGTTATCTTTTTCCAGCGTATCCCACTTATTGACGACGATGATCATTCCTTTTCCTGCTTCATGGGCGAAGCCAGCGATTCGCTTGTCGTACTCACGAATTCCTTCTTCAGCATTAAGCACCATCAGAACGACATCTGAGCGATCAATCGCCCGCATAGCCCGCATAACAGAGTATTTCTCCGTATTTTCATATACCTTGCCCGACTTGCGCATACCAGCCGTATCGATCATGGTAAATTCCTGACCTTCACTGTCCGTAAAGACCGTATCAATAGCATCGCGCGTGGTACCAGCCACTGGACTGGCAATGACCCGATCCTCACCTAAGATGGCATTGATCAAGCTAGACTTGCCGACATTGGGACGGCCAATCAAACTAAACTTGATCATATCAGGATTTTCAACCACTTCCTCGTGTGGAAGATTTTCAACGATAGCATCCAGAACATCCCCTGTACCAATCCCGTGAACAGAAGATACTGGGAATGGATCGCCTAAGCCCAGCGCATAGAAATCATAGATTTCATTGCGCATTTCGGGATTATCCACCTTATTAACCGCCAAGATAATCGGCTTGTGAGTCTTGTAGAGCATGCGAGCCACATACTCGTCCGCATCCGTGATACCTTCCTTGCCAGACACGACAAAAACGATAACATCAGCCTCGTCCATAGCGATCTCCGCTTGGTGCTTGATTTGCTCCATAAAAGGCGCATCAACATCGTCAATTCCGCCTGTATCAATGATACTAAACTTACGATTAAGCCAATCTGCCGTCGCATAGATGCGGTCACGAGTAACCCCTTCCACGTCTTCAACAATGGAAATCCGCTCACCCGCAATCCGGTTAAATAGCGTTGACTTGCCGACATTGGGACGGCCGACAATGGCAATAGTTGGTAAAGCCATGTTTTTCCTCTTTCATTCTTTAGGACAGAGCTGAGCTCCGCCTTATTCTTCTAATTTCTTTTCTTTGAACAATTGGTCAATTGCTTGATTCGGTTCCTGACCAAATTGGGCTGCCAAACGCTGGCTCCAAGTATCCTGTGCCCGATCACCAGCATACTCAGCCTGCACACGGTCATAGGCCTCGATGACTGAGCTGAGTTGCTCACAGTATTCTTCCTCAAAGACCACCGCTTCATAAGGCAGACGTGGTTTGACAGCATGGTTTTGATTAGGCTTTCCTAAAGCCATACCAAAAACTGGATAAGTATAGTCTGGCAGATTAAAGAGCTGGGCAATTTTTGAAGCTTCATAGCGGACTAAACCAATAATAACGCCGCCATAACCCAGACTTTCAGCTGCTAAGAGGGTATTTTGCCCTGCCAAAGCAGCATCTACCGAGCTAATGAGAATATTTTCAGTTCCTTCAGGGTAAAAACCATCCGTGTGCAATTGAACGCCCTTTTGAGCACGATTGAGGTCGCCAACAAAAAGCAGGAAGGCCGAAGCCTGCCGAATGGCTTCTTGGGGAACCAACTCAAAAAGGGCTTCTTTTTTCTCCTGACTGCGCACCACAATGATAGAGTAGGACTGGAAGTTTTTCCAGCTGGAAGCAGCACGTCCAGCATCGATAATCGCGCGTAGTTCTTCATCTGAAATCTGCTCCTCCGTAAAGCGCCGAACAGACGTATGAGCTTTCATCAAGTTAATTGTTTCATTCATCGACGGTTCTCTCCTTCTAGATGCACTTCCTTGGCCAGAAACTTAATCCGCTCCATAACCCGCTTGGCTTGCCAGGTCTCATCGCCATTCTTAGAATTAGCAAAGTGACGCTCCAAATCTGCAAAACTAAAGTTGGAAGTAAAGAAGGTTGGCAGATTTTCCTGCATGCGGTGCTGGAGAATGACCTGCAAAATCTCATCTCTCATCCAAGGGCTAGACTGCTCTGCACCGATATCGTCCAAAATCAGCACTTGAGCTGTCTTGACCTGGTCAATCTTCTCCTTAACTAATCCAGAACTAATGGCATTCTTAACATCCAAAACAAAGCTCGGATAGTGAACTAGAGTAGTTGAAGCACCTCTCTCTACTGACAATTCATGAGCTAAAGCAGCCATCAAATAACTTTTCCCAATACCAAAATCTCCATAGAGATAAACAGCCTTTTGATAATTAGGATAATCAGCCACAAAATTAGCCAATCGTTCAAAAATTTCATCACGATTCTTTTTTAAGTCAATTTGACCGAAACTCGCATCTTTAAGACTAGAAGGTAGGTTAATTAGATTGATCCGATCTTTAATATTTTTCAACTTTTCCTGCTCAATCAACTCAGGCGTTTCCTCATAGGCAACATCCGCATAGCCTTCATTTTTCACCAAGATTGGCTTATAACCCTTGGCAATATAATTCTGATCTTCTAGCAGGAAGCGATCTCGTTCGGTAATGTATTGATTGAACTTAGAAATGCTCCGCTGAATCTCAGCTTGGGTCAGCTTTTCCTGCTGGATAAAGGCTGCCACATCTGGATCGGCCATAATCTGCTTGACCAGCTCCTGATAATCAAACTGCTTCACCTTATTCATATGAGGCATTGCCTGTCCTATTTTCTCCATTTAATCGCCACCCGAACCCTTTCTAATTTTTTCTAAAAGCTTGCGTCTTTTCTCTTCTAATTTTGCTTGTTGCTCAGGAGTAGTATCATCTTTATAATCAGGATTACTCCAATTCGGCACATTGCTTTTAGCAGCAGCTGGGCTGACTTGCGCAGGACGACTATTTGTCTGCTGATTGCGCTCACGGATTTTCAGGACCGCCTCTTCAGCCGAGGTCACCTTTTGATAAGAAAAGTCATTGGCCACCTTGAGGGCGTACTTCTCATTGAGGTTGGCTGAATCCACCTTATTAAAAGTCAGTAGTAGGATGATATTGATAACTTCATCCAAAAGTCCTATCTCTGCCAAATCCTGAATCAGCTTCCGTTCACTACGCGTAATGGCCGCCTGACGGGTTTTCTTGATTTCTGCCAAAAAGAACAAGGGCTGCTTGCTTTTAGCCTCACGGATAATAGACTGCTCTTGTGGAGAAAAATCTCCCGAAACTGGTCTTTGCTGAATCTTTTGCTGCATCCGTTTCGTCGAAATCACATGTGACACAGCCGTTTCACGCGCTAAGACATAAGTCTCGTACCAAGTCCATTTCTTCTGCTCCGCAATAGCAAACAAGTCCAAGAGATCCGATTTTTCATCTGCAAAACGCAAGCCATCCTGAGCCATTCTCTGTTTAAAATGCGTCAAGTCAAAATCATTCTGTCGACTGGTTCTCGTCGGACTGACCTCTTCCATGCCATAGATCTGGCTAAAACAAGGACTGATTTTTTGTCCAGCTGGATTTTCTGGCCGTAGCTTATCTACCGCCGCCTGACCAATCTTTTTCTCCAAAAGACTACTGTACACATGATGAGCAAAGAAGTCCTCAGCGGACAAGGTTGGATAGAGTCGGATGAAAAATCCCGTCTCCGTCTGGAAAAGCTCTAGCAAGCCAATAGCTGATAGGCGCTCCAAGCTCCTCTCCAACACTTCCATACCAAAATCAAGATGATTTAAAATATGGCTGAAAAGTCGCTGCTGAGCTCCATTATCCCAAAAAGAAACCAGATAAAGATAAAGCGCCACTGCATCCTTGCCCACAATGGGTAGATAATAACGGGTCAGTCCGCTCATATCTTGACTGACCTGGTTATTAGACAAGAAAGAAAAATGATCATTTGGTTTCATAAGCCCCTATTTTTCCTTTTTCTTCTTAGAACCCTTGGTAATCTGCTTCAAAAGGCTTTCCAGCTCGCCAACATCCTTAAAACTCCGGTAAACACTGGCGAAACGAACGTAGGTGATTTCATCCAGCTCGGCCAGCTCATCCATAACCAGAGAGCCAATATATTCGCTGGCAATTTCATTTTCACTCTGACTGCGAAGTTTTTGCTCAATCCGATTGACCAATTCTTCGATCTCGTCACTTGAGACCGGACGCTTCTGAGCAGAGCGGATGATTCCGTTAAATATCTTATCCCGAGAAAATTGCTCACGCGTTCCATCTTTTTTGACAACGACTAGGGTTCTTTCTTCCACGCGCTCATAAGTTGTAAAACGATGCTGGCATTCCTCGCATTCACGGCGACGACGGATTGTATTTCCATCTTCTGCCTGCCGGCTGTCAACCACACTTGATTTGCTTCCGCCACATTTGGGACAACGCATGTCATTTCCTCCTAGAATCTTAATACTTCATTATACCATGTTTTGACCAATAACAAAAGACGAGAGATTTCCCATCTATAAAAAAACTAAAGCTGGCAAAGCAGCTTTAGCAAGAAAATCTTCTTTCAAAAATCCAGCAACTGGAAACTCAGCCCTTCTTGTCAAAATACTTTTTGGTCTCAGCAATAATAACAGGAGATAAGGCCAAAAGAGCAATCAGATTTGGCAAGGCCATCAAGGCATTGACAATATCGGCAATAACCCAAACTGCTTCGAGCTCGATAAAGCCCCCTAAGAGCACCATAGCAACAAAGATGATCCGGTACAAGCGAATATATTTAACACCAAACAGGAACTCAAAGCAACGCTCACCGTAATAGTTCCAGCCTAAAATTGTAGTAAAGGCAAAAAGAACCAGAAAAATAGTGAGAAGAACAGGACCGAAACTAGAGAATATCGTGGAAAATGCCGCTTGTGTCAATCTAACACCGTTCAAATCACTATTCCAAACGCCAGTGACTAAGATTGTCAGACCAGTTAAGCTACAAATAATAAGGGTATCAATAAAGGTTCCCGTCATCGAAATCAAGCCTTGCTCGACAGGCTCCTTGGTCTTAGCTGCCGCTGCCGCAATAGGAGCTGACCCTAGGCCCGATTCATTTGAAAAGACGCCACGAGCTACCCCATTTTGAATGGCCATCCGCATGCTTGCACCAGCAAAACCGCCCACAGCGGCTGTTTGACTAAAGGCAGAAGTGAAGACCAGCTGGAGAGTGGGCAGCAGACGATCTAGATTTACTGCTAACACAGTCACAGTCCCCAAGATATAAATAGCCGCCATAAAAGGCACAACCTTGGTCGACACTCGAGCAATTGACTGAATACCACTAAAAATAACTAGAGCCACCAAAATAGCCAAGATAGAGGCCGTCACAGCTGAAGGTAGCTGAATGGTATTCTGCATGGCTTCTGTGATGGAGTTGACCTGCGTAAAGGTTCCGATCCCTAAAAGAGCTACCAAGACACCCGCAACAGCAAAGAAGATGGCCAGCGGACGCCATTTTTCTCCCATTCCCAACAGAATATAGTGCATGGGACCACCAGCAACTGCTCCATGGGCATCCTTGGAACGATACTTGATCGCTAATAAACCTTCGGCATACTTGGTTGCCATTCCAAAGAAAGCAGCTAGCCACATCCAAAATAAGGCTCCTGGTCCACCAACTTTTATGGCAGTCGCTACACCGATAATATTACCCGTTCCAACCGTGGCTGCCAAAGCTGTACAAAGAGCCGCAAAGCTTGACACGTCTCCATGATGATCCTCTCCGGATACAAAAATTAAGCGAAAGGCTCGAGAAAGACGCGAAATCTGTAGCAACCTCAGACGAAAAGTCAGATAAATTCCCGTTCCAACTAATAAAATCAAAAGGGGAGGCCCCCAGACCAAAGAATCAATTTGATTCAGCAACTTCAACATAAGTCTTATGCTCCTTTTCCACACCGAGAAAAAGAAAAGTACATGTTTACACATGTACTCTGGATGCCTGAGAATGACCGACTCCTGTCCTTCCCTTGCTCTGTCCTTTTACCTGAGAGTTTGAGCAGTTGCCTGCCTTGCCCCTTCGGTGCCAATCATGGTCTCTCCAGAGTTCCGTCCATTTCACAGTCATAAGTTTCAAACGCTTATTTCTGAAAAACTTCATTCGGTGTTTATTCTAAATTTTCTATTATTTTAAAATAATATTCGGTTTTTGTCAATATTTTATAACAAACTTTAGACATGTAAACGTTTTTTAACACAAAAAGAAGCCTAGGGCTTCTTTCTTAACTTAATTCTGCCAAAATCGCCTTCAGTTGCTCCTTCGTATGAACACCAGCTACTTGCTTAACGACTTGACCGTCTTTCTTGAACAGAAGAGTCGGAATGGACATAATGCCGAATTCACGGGCAGTATTAGGATTTTCATCCACATCCATTTTAAGGATTTTCAGTTCATCTTCATGAACTTCCTCTGCCAACTGCTCCAAGATAGGCGCCTGCATGCGGCATGGGCCACACCAAGTTGCCCAAAAATCAATCAGAACCAGTCCATCTTTTGTCTCTTCAGCGAATGTTGCATCTGTAACTGCTGCTACCATAAATCTTCTCCTTTGAATAGCTTACTTTTGATAATATTGTACACCAAACCCAGAGGAAAAGAAAATATTTGCTACGGAGTACTTGATTCTTTCCTACTTAAAGATCACAATCGTTGCACCGCTGCCGCCGGCATTTTGCGGGGCATAGCCGAAGGACTTGACCTGCTTGTTACGGCGGAGGTATTTGGTTACTCCTTCGCGGATAACACCCGTTCCGATACCGTGGATAATATCCACCTGAGCCATGTTATTGAGGAGGGCCTGATCGATAAAGGCATCGAGTTCTTCCATGGCCTCTTCGTAGCGTTTGCCACGCAGATCCAGTCTAGCTCTTGGACCATTGGTATTGGTTCGCTTGACTACATTGACCTGCTTGCGCTTAGGTTGCTGCTCCTTTTCAGTCTTGAGAAGATTAAATTCCTGCTCTTCTAGTGTCATCTTGATAAGACCGACCTGAGCTTCCCAGCGTCCGTCCTTGAGCTGATTGACCAAGGTTCCCCGCTGACCATAGCTGGTGACTAGGATATCATCTCCCACCTTGGGCGCCCGATTTTTCTTGGCCTGCTTGAGCACCTTATTCTTTGATAAATCAACCGTTTCTGGTGCCAACTTTTTAAGCTGAGCCTTGGCTTCAATAATCTCATGCGGTTTGAGACTGGACTTATCATGGAGATTTTTGAGAATGCTCTCACTCTCTGACAAAGCCAAATCAACGATTTCCTGAGCTTCCAAGCGTGCCTTATTGAGCTCGGTTTCCTTTTCTCGGTTAAACTCATTGTAAAGTTTTTTGAGGGCTCGGTTAAATTTGAGATTTTCTTGCTCTACTTCGCGGATATTATCCAAGCGCTTGCGGCTTTCCAGCGTCTGCTCCTCTAGACGCTCAATGATCCGATTGACATCACTGTCTGTATCGGTCTGCTCTTGGGCGTGGCCAACGATAACTTCCGACAAGCCTAAACGCCGAGCAATTTCAAAGGCATTAGAGCGGCCAGGCACTCCCTGCATAAAGCGATAGGTCGGCCTTAAACTATCTGTATCAAATTCCATGCTGGCATTTTCCACCCAGTCCGTCTCAATCCCATAGGCTTTGAGCTCAGGATAGTGGGTCGTCGCCATGGTTTTAATCTGCCTTAGCCGTAAATCTTCCAAGATGGCAATAGCCAGAGCTGCACCCTCTTGCGGGTCAGTCCCAGCTCCCAGCTCATCCAGCAGGACCAAACTCTCGCTATCAACCTGCTCTAAAATAGAGACGATATTGGTCATGTGACTGGAGAAAGTCGACAGGCTCTGCTCAATCGACTGCTCATCACCAATGTCTGCAAAAATCTGACTGAAAATCCCGACGCGACTGCCCTTGTCTGCCAGAATCGGCAAACCTGACTGGGCCATGATCTGAGCCAAGCCCAAGGTCTTCAGCATGATGGTCTTACCACCCGTATTAGGCCCAGTAATGACAATCGCTGTCAAATCAGGCCCAAAATGCAGGTCATTAGCCACTGCATTTTCAATCAGGGGATGGCGGACACTGAGTAGTTGGATATCCTGCTCTTCCGACAGGTCTGGCACCACCGCTCCCATCTCCTGCATGAAGCGGACCTTGGCACGCACCAGATCCAGATGACCGATAATCCAAGCATTGTTGGCAATTTCAGCCGCATGAGGCCGTATCATATCCGACATGGCTTGCAAAATCCGCTGAATTTCATAGCGCTCGTCTGCCCGACTGCTGGCAATCTCTTCATTGAGATTAACCACCGCCCGCGGCTCAATATAAACCGTACTACCGCTGGCCGAAATATCGTGAACGACACCCGCAATACGGTTACGGTAGGTATTTTTCACAGGCAGTACATTGCGGCCGTTCCGGCTGGCCACCACTTGGTCCGCCAGCATGTCTCCCTTAGTTTTGAGAATTTCTTGCAAAATATCCCGAACCTGGAGTTCATTTTCTTGAATTTTCCGGCGAATACGACTCAACTCTTCACTAGCAAAACTTTCGAGAAAGCCCCCATCATTGATAGCTTGCAGGCTTCCCTGAATACTAGGAAACTCTACTAGATTGTTAAAAAGGCGATCCAAACGCTCCAATTGGACATTTTCCAAGTCCTCGTAGAAAGATACCAGCTCATGCGTCACAGCTAAGACCCGCTTGAGGGCTAAAAACTCCTCGATATTCAGGTCACTATCCAGCTCTAGGCGCTTGGTCAAGCCCCTAATATCCTGAATCGCTCCCAAACTAAAGTGCGGATGTTGCACAAAAATCTGCCGCATATCGGACATTTCCAAAAAAGCAGCAGCAATTGATTCTTTTTTACTGTTTGGCTGGAGCTGCTTCAACTCCAACCCTCCCAGCTCAGTCAGCAGATAGGGAGAAAAAAGTTCCTTAATTTTATCAAATTCCAAAGTTTCTAAAATTTTATGATTCATCATGTTCATTCTATTTCTATATGATTTAAACTGAAAAAGAAACTCAGCTACAGGGCAACTGAGTCTTAATTATCCGATAATTTTTGTGACCCAAAGGTCATGTAAAATGGATGAAGTTACAGGCGTGTGATTGATAATAAACCGAATCAGCAAACTCGAATTTAAGCGTTCTTGGATAAAGGACATGGGCACAGTAGCTAAAATAGTCAGTCCCATCTCGATGACAAAGAGTGAGATGAAGACCGCAATAGCCCCACTGACCATATTAAAAACTTTGGTATCCCACTTATTCGGATAGGGAATTAAATTTACAAAAATCCCAAAAAAGCGGCCTACTATATAAACAAGACTGAAAACAAGAAGATAAGCCAGCCCCGCATAAAAAACCTTATCCAAATGGAAAAGTTGAGAACTTGCAAAGAAATAAGTCGAGCTGCCTTTAACAGCGCTAGCATAGGGCACCCACAAGCTGATAGACTTAGCCAAGTCCTGATATAGAGCTCCAGCCACCAGCATGGATACAATCGTCATAGCAGCATAATAACCCTGCAGAACAATCCCACGCGAGTAGCCGATATAAAAGCTCCAGGCCAATATTAGTAAAATAATAATCGCAAACACTATCTTTCCCCTGTATTAGCTGACTTTTCTCTCAGCTCACTGAGCATTTTGTGACGAAGGCTTTCCAATTCTTTTTCCTTATCATCAAACTCAATCTCGCGGCTGAGCTGGGTAGATAAACTATTAATCGCCAACAAAATGGCCAAGACTTCATCATCTGCTGCAGGCATCTGCTCTTTAATGGCCTTATATTTTTCCTTGGCAACCCGCTCCACTTCTTCCATGAAAAGATTATCGTGTTCTGTTGTTAAAGTTAAGGTTTTGTTTCCAAATGTAAACTTATATCTATTCAAATTTGCCATAAAATCACCTCATGATATTATACCAAAAATCGCTACATTTGTCAGGTAGAAATCTGCTATCTATCCTTTGATAAATTATAACTCTTTCGTATAATAATATCGCTCACCTGTATAGGGATATTCTTTTAATCTAAACACTTCCTCATAGCCATGCTTTTTATAAAAATCTGGCGCTTGGAAATGAAAAGTATCCACAAATGAATACTTACACTTCCTGTCACGAGCTTCCTCTTCCGCCCTTTGCAAAATATCCGATCCGAGCCCTTGCCCTCGTAAATCCTCACTCACATATAAATACTCAATTTCCAGCCAATAGCCAAACGTCTCGGCCACCAGACCTCCCATTAAATTTCCTTCCTCATCTTCGACAAAGATATTGAGAGGCTCACTTGTTGAAGCTTCCCTTTTAGAGCGATTATAGGCTCGGATTAAATTTCCAAGTTCTTGGACACGTTCAGATTCTTTATTTTCCAATCTCAATTTCATTAGGCTCTCCTTCTTACCAAATCTTAAATCTATTCTACCATTTTAGCAAGATAAGTATACTTTATTCATTCCAAAAGAAAAAATTTGAAAGATAGATACCTTAAAATATATTAGAAAAGACAAGGCAGAATACCTTGTCCTTATGCTGTATCTAATTGATCTCTTATTCATAGACTTTCTATATAAATCTCACACTTTATATATTCCCCTTACGAACCCGCACTTTCGTAAGCATCCAAGCCCCTATCCCATAGTTTCAAGGAAATGAAAAAGAAAACAAGGGAAATCAGAATCAAACCACCAATATTAAAGAGTCCATCCTTGTCCTGCAAGAAATAGCTGGCAGGATAGTAGGCCGTAAAGGCGAAAGGCACGATAAAACTAATCAACCATCGAATAAGCGAATTGTAAATGGAAATGGGATACTTAGCAAAATCATTAAACATATAGAAAATGTAAATCATAGCGCCTGACTGCTTGGTCCAAAAAGCGATACTGGCTGTCGCAATTTTCAAGGAAGTATAAATCAAGGTCGCAAAAGGAATGCAGACTAAGAAAAGCAGGAATTTTGGAAGAGTCCAAGCAATGCTAGTCACCGTAGTCCCTAGTAAAATGCCACCGACCAAAAGTTCACCCAAGGCATCAATCTGAAAGGTTTCAACTAGGATGTGGAAGAGAGGATTGATGGGCCGAGTCAGATACTTGTCAAACTCTCCCTTTCTCACCAATCGTTGCCCCAGTGCCCAGAGATTGTCAAAAAAGAGATGGTCCAGTCCCTTGGGAATCAAGGAAAAACCATAGATAAAGGCTATCTCTTGAAAGGTCCATCCTTCTAAGGATGGAATATGTTGAAAGATGACATTGAGAAACAAGAGGTTCAATCCTTGAGTCAGAAAAACTCCCAGAACACCAACCACAAAATCCACCTTGTACTCCATGATTTGCTTGATGTATTGTCTGATAAAAATCAGATGCATGCGTTGGTATTTTTTCATACTAACCTCCTTGAATGGTGATGAATGACTGGACTCGTTTCCAAATCAACTGAGACAAGCCCACCATCACTATGAGCCAGA
>ERZ772999.1958-NODE-1958-length-11560-cov-14.143590_pt1 | contig 11560 bp, 8 predicted proteins | sample MGYA00511467_ERZ772999 | MGnify/ENA primary metagenome ERZ772999 (study PRJEB29015, sample SAMEA2738064) | human oral metagenome | biome: human oral; feature: human-associated habitat; material: saliva | place: China | collected 2218 ...
GCGTTCTGCCCAACTTTCTCAGTCATTACGGCCTTTCTTCGATGGTTATTACATTTCTCGCCGCCACCTGCCGGTTGCAGGCGCGGTAGTTTTAGGGGCTGATGCCGCGCTCGACCACGGCGTTTAACGCAGCGTGGGGCGGGCGGGTTCCAGCGTGCGGGTCGCACCCCTAAGGGGTTCAGCGGGGTGCGCCGCGGGGTACTGCGGTAAGCGTTACGCGGAAGGTTTCTCTACGGATTTTTCTGCGTTCTTCTCACCCTCGGCGGTGACGCGGTTCAGGGGCACGTGCGTCGTACACACGTGAGCACCCGAAGCCATGGTTGAAAGCCTACGGACATCAACGCCGAGCAGGTCAGAAATAATCCCGGTTTCCTGCTCACAGAACACTTGGAAGTCTCCAGCGAGGTCGCGTACCGGGCAGTGACCCTGACAGAGCTGAATACTTGCCAAAAAATGCTCGGGAACGGTCCGTCCTGCAGGAGGCGCGGTGACCTGAGCGGTCGCCACGAAGCCGTCCTTACTCATTGCCTCTGCGAGCGCCTGCGCTCTGGCTGCCACATCGTCACCGGCGGCTTCTACAACGGGTCGGTAGCGGGCTTCCATTTCTGCGGCACGGGCGGAGGCGAAAGCTTCGAGGGCTTCCTGCCCAACCGTGTCGCGGAGCATTTGCAGGGCGTCGCGGGCGATGATTAGGTAGTCGTTGCCGAGGCGTTCGTGGCCCTGGGGGGCAATCACGTAGCGGCGGGCGGGTCGTCCAGCTCCGGCGCCGTGCTTTTTGATGGGCGCAACCTCGATCATGTTGTTGGATTCGAGGGCGTCGAGGTGCCGGCGTACCGCGGCGGGGGTGAGGCTGAGGAGCTCACCGAGGGTTGCTGCGGATACGGGGCCATTGCTCAGGACTTCGCGCAGGACGCGGTCCCTGGTGCGTTCTTCTGCCTCGGCTTTGCGCTTGGATGTGCGTGCCGCGGAGGACTTTGTATTGGAAGCACCAGTAGAGCCCGAGGCGGCGGTTCGGGTGCCGCTTCGGGTCTGCGCCTCGTTCGTTGAGGCGCGCTGAGGGGTCTTGTTCACGGAATACACAACTAAAGTATGTCCTAATTAGTTTTTCTTTGGCTAGTTAGGTACCCCTACTTGCTAACTTTTCTACCTTAAGTGAACATTTGAGTCGTTACGGGCGTGCCCTCAACGTGAGTTAGGGCATAAGATGAAGGGGCACACACACTCATCAGCGAAAAATCGAAAGTGACTGTCTATGGAGACCACCACCGCGGGCCAGCAGGACCACCCGGGGCGTGCATCCGCCGTACCAACGGCACACGCTGAGCACCACACGGATTCCAACGCCTCCCCCACCGCACGACGACGCATCGTCACCGAAGAACCGGCGCTCAGCATTAAAGACCTCATCAAAGAGTTCAAACCCTCACGCGCCTTCCGCACCAAATACCCCGAACGGCTCACTGTCAGCGGGCTCTACCGCGCCGTCAACAACGTCAACCTGCGCGTCTTCCCCGGTGAAGTAGTCGTCCTGCTCGGAGCCAACGGTGCCGGTAAAACCACGACCCTCGCCTGCGCCCAGGGCCTACTCAAACCCACCCGCGGTACAGTGCGCCTGCTCGGAGAAAACCCGCTGCAGGCGGACCCGGAGCTGCGCGCCAAGGTCGGCATTATGCTCCAGGACGGCGGCCTGCCTAACGCCATGCACCCCATTCCGCTACTCGAGCACATCTCGACCATGTACACCGACCCGTACCCGGTCGAAGAGCTCGTAGAACGCCTCGGCATTGATACCTTCAACGGCACCACGATTCGCCGCCTCTCGGGTGGTCAGAAGCAGCGCGTCTCCCTTGCCGCCGCCCTCATCGGCCGCCCGGACGTACTCTTCCTCGACGAGCCCTCCGCGGGCCTGGACCCGCAATCCCGCAACGTCGTCTTCGACATCATTCGTGAACAGCGTGAACTCGGCACCGCAATCGTGCTCACCACGCACCTGATTGACGACGCGCAGAAGCTCGCCGACTACGTCTACATCATTGAAAACGGCGCCACCGTTCAGGAAGGCACCGTCTCCGAGCTCATCGCCAGCGACGGCACAAACCGCCTGCAGTACACGCTGGATGCACCCACCCCCACCCGTGAGCAGTTGCTGCCCGCGCATCTGCGTGCCGGCGTGGAGCTCATCGAGAAGGTGCCCTACACCCCGGCTCGTGACGGCGCAACCTCCGTGCCCGGCGCGTATGAGCTGGTCGGCGCGCTACGCCCCGAGCATCTGGCGGCGTTCACCGAGGCGCTCGCCGAACGTCACCTCATGCCGATTTCTCTCACCATGGAACCGAAGACTCTTGAGGATGTCTTCCTCGATATTTCAGGACGTGATATCCGATGAGCAACACCGCACGCACTAACAACAACCGGGCGGCAGAAAACCAAGTAGAAGAAAAGCCAGCAGAAGAGAGCCGAGTAGAAGAGAACCGAGCGGAAGGGAACCAAATGGAAGAACGCGCCGCGACCACCCGCCCCACCGTAGACACTCGCCTCGTAGACACCCATCCCAGGGCCTCTTCTATTGACGAAGATGAGGAGTACATTCCCCCGCGCGCGAACTACCCGCTCGTGCGCGTGATCGAGCAGGGCCGCTACGAGACGATGGCGATGCTACGCAACGGCGAGCAGCTGATGCTCAACATTATTTTTCCCGTCATGGCGCTCATTGCGTTGCGGTTCACCGGTCTGATTGATGAGTACGCGAACTCGGTGGGGGTCTCCCGCATGGATGCGGCGGTCCCCGGCGTTCTGGCGCTCTGTGTGATTTCTACGGCGCTGTCCGGTCAGGGTATTGCCACCGGTTTTGACCGCCGCTACGGTGTGCTACGGTTCCTTGCAACCACTCCCCTGGGCCGTAACGGCCTGATTATGGGCAAGTGCATTGCGGTGCTGGTGGTCGTGGCGATTCAGTTCACACTGGTGACGGCGCTCGGGTACGGTTTGGGTTGGCGCCCGGACGCTATCGCCGTCTCCCGCTCCATCATCACGATGCTCATGGGTGCCGGCGCGTTTACGGCGCTGGGTCTGCTCATAGCCGGCACGGTGCGCGCAGAGGCGACCCTCGCCATCGTCAATATTGCCTGGGTGATTCTTGCCGGTGCCGGCGGCGTGGTGTTCCCGTTGAAGTCCTTCCCCGACTGGTACGCCGGAATCGTGGCGTGGTCGCCCTCGGCGGCTCTGGGCGACGCGCTGCGCGGCAACTTCATTCAGCATCAGTGGCTCGCCGACCCGCACTGGGTCCTCATTGTGTGGACCGTTGTCATTGGGTTTGTTGCCTCGCGTAAGTTCAAGTGGTCCGACTAGAGGCAGCGCAAATACAGACGACGCAAGAGCAGACAGTGCTTCTTCTAATCGCAGATTAAAATGCGGGTGCCGGATATGTTCCGATCATATCCGGCACCCATTCATATAACACTAATCTTTAGCCTCAACCTTGCACCATGGGCACAGTCCGAGACTAAAAGAAAGCGCCCTCCTCCAGAACCTTTTATCTCACCACCACAGTAAGATAATCAACAGTTCTTGCGCGGAGGAGGGGCTTCAATCACCGAGATGCAGACCGACCCAACCACTGTTTCGGTCTACAACCTTCCTGCTCAACCTTAACATGAGCTTCACCACTTACACAAGAATTGTTAGGTTACTGAACAATATTCAGCGCATAGCTCATCAACACACCCTAACCACGCACCAGCCATACGCCATGAAACCCGGCTAAAACCCGGCTAAAACCCACGGAGTCCGCGCTCCGGCGGCACATTCGCTCCCGAATCGCCCCGAATCGCGCCCGCATCATCCCTGCACCGTACACGTATCACCCTGTGAATGTCTGCATTCACACACCGGATACTTCCGCCCAGTGAACTATCCTGTTAAAACGAAAGGGTCGAAACAAACCTCCCGGCACCCCGCCCCTACCCTGGCACCTACCCGGGCACCTACCGGCGCGGGAATAAACACCCCCGAAGGCACGTTACACCCGACAAACAGCGCGCTAGCACAAGCCTGCTGGCGCATCCACTCACGTTGTGAAAGGACACCCACGTGGCAGAGAACTTCCAGTGGACAGAAACCGACCAGCGCGCCGTAGATACCGCACGTATCCTCGCCGCAGACGCCGTAGATAATGTCGGATCCGGCCACCCCGGCACCGCAATGAGCCTGGCGCCGGTCGCCTACCTGCTCTTCCAGAAGGTCATGAACCAGGATCCCTCCGACGACCGCTGGGAAGGCCGTGACCGCTTCATCCTCTCCCCCGGCCACACCTCCCTCACCCTATACACTCAGCTGTTCCTCGGCGGCTACGGCCTCGAAATGAGCGACCTGGAAGCCCTGCGCACCTGGGGTGCCCTCACCCCCGGCCACCCCGAATACAAGCACACCAAGGGTGTAGAAATCACCACCGGCCCGCTCGGCCAGGGACTGGCATCCGCCGTTGGTTTCGCCTACGCACAGCGCCGTATGCGCGGCATGTTCGACCCCGAAGCAGCACCGGGCACCTCCCCCTTCGACCACCACGTCTACGTCATCGCCTCCGAAGGTGACGTGCAGGAAGGCGTCACCGCCGAGGCGTGCGCGCTCGCAGGTCACCAGGAGCTCGGCAACCTGATTGTTGTCTGGGACCGCAACCACATCTCCATTGAGGAAGACACCGACGTTGCCTTCACCGAGGACGTGGCAAAGCGCTACGAGTCCTACGGTTGGGATGTTCAGCGCGTGGACTGGACCCGAACTGGTGACTACGTTGAGGACGTCGCAGAACTGTACGCCGCTATTGAGCGTGCCAAGGCTGTCACCGACAAGCCCTCCTTCATTGAGCTGCGCACCATCATCGGCTACCCTGCACCCACCAAGCAGAACACCGGCGCAGTACACGGCTCCAAGCTCGGTGCTGAAGAGGTCGCCGCAACCAAGGAACTGCTCGGCTTCGACCCCGCCAAGAGCTTCTTCATCGAGGAGAACGTCCTGGCACACACCCGCCAGCTCGTTGAGCGCGGCGCCGCTGCACACAAGGCATGGGACGAGAAATTCGAGGCATGGGCTAAGGCTAACCCCGAGCGCGCCGAACTGTACAAGCGCCTCGTCGCAGGCGAACTGCCTGCAGACTACAAGGCTGCCTTCCCCGTGTTCGAGGCTGGCACCTCCGTGGCAACCCGCGCAGCATCCGGCACCGTCATCAATGCTATTGCTGACACCTTCCCCGAACTGTGGGGCGGCTCTGCTGACCTCGCCGGTTCGAACCTGACCACCATCAAGGGTGCGGAGTCCTTCAACCCGGCATCGCGCAGCACCGAAGACTGGACCGGCAACCCCTACGGCCGCGTACTGCACTTCGGTATTCGTGAGCAGGCTGCCGCAGCAATCGTCAACGGCATCGTGCTCTCCTCCCCCACCCGCGCATTCTCGGGCACCTTCTTCGTGTTCTCCGACTACCAGCGCCCGGCTGTTCGCCTCTCCGCGCTGATGGGTGTTCCCGCACTGTACGTGTGGACCCACGACTCCATCGGTGTGGGTGAAGACGGCCCCACCCACCAGCCGATTGAGCACCTCTCCTCCCTGCGCGCTATCCCCGGCTTCGACGTGGTTCGCCCCGCGGACGCTAACGAAACCGCCGTCGCATGGCGCACCATCCTGGAGAAGTCCGACCGCCCCGCAGGCCTCGTGCTCTCCCGCCAGAACCTGCCCGTCTGGGCTCGTGAAGACGTACACGCAGACGCTGAGGGTGAGAAGTTCGCTTCCGCTGAGGGCACCGCACGCGGCGGCTACATCATGGCTGACACCGAGGGCACCCCGGACGTCATCCTGATCGCTACCGGTTCCGAGGTTGAGCTGGCCGTTCAGGCTCGCGCAACCCTCGCCGAGCAGGGCATCGCGGCTCGCGTGGTTTCCATGCCTTCTCGTGAGTGGTTCGCTGAGCAGGACGCAGAGTACCGCGAGTCGGTTCTACCCTCCTCGGTTGCAGCCCGCGTCTCCGTCGAGGCTGGCCTGGCGATGAGCTGGTACGACCTGCTCGGCACCGCCGGCCGTGCCGTATCCATCGAGCACTTCGGGGCATCCGCCGATGCGAAGACCCTGTACCGCGAATTCGGTATCACCGCGGAGGCTGTCGTGGCTGCCGCTAAGGAATCCATCGAGGCGGCAAAATAAAACTTTGTCCGCCGCGTCCGTCTGAGTATGCACCCTTTTAGGGGCGCATGTATGAGGCGGTTGTGGTGAACAACGGGTAGGCTCCGACTCATTAATATGAGCCGGAGCCTACCCAACCCCGGCAGTTTTTAACCGTTATCCAATTTTTACTTCTGACAAAGAATCGTAGGTTTTTACATGTCTGAGTCCACTCAGAAGCTTTCCGACGCCGGCGTCTCCATCTGGCTTGACGACCTCTCCCGTGAGCGTCTGACCAGCGGCAACCTCGCCGAACTCATCAAGACCCACAACGTCGTCGGTGTGACCACCAACCCCACCATCTTCGCTGGCGCGCTCTCCAAGGGCGCCGCATACGCCGAGCAGATGCGTGAGCTTGCCGCCGCCGGCGCAAGCGTTGAAGAGGCAGTCTTCGCCGCAACCTGCGACGACGTACGCGCAGCCTGCGACGTGTTCGCACCCGTCTACAAGGCATCCAACGGTTTTGACGGCCGCGTCTCCATCGAGGTTGACCCCCGCCTAGCACGCGACGCCGAAGGCACCGCCAAGATGGCACGTGAACTCTACGAGCGCGTGGGCCGCGAAAACGTCATGATCAAGATCCCCGCAACCCAGGAAGGCCTGCGCCCCATCGCAGAGACCCTGGCTGCTGGCATCAGCGTGAACGTGACCCTGATTTTCTCCCTGACCCGCTACCGCGAGGTCATCAACGCCTACATGCTCGGCCTGGAGCAGGCGCTGGAGAACGGTAAGGACCTGTCCACCATCCACTCGGTCGCATCCTTCTTCGTCTCCCGCGTAGACACCGAAATCGATGCACGCCTCGAAGCTGCCGGCGGCGACGCTGTACAGCTCAAGGGTAAGGCAGGCCTGGCGAACGCACGCCTCGCCTACGAGGTGTTCGAGGAAATGTTCTCCTCCCAGCGTTGGGCACGCCTGGAAGCACACGGCGCGAACGTACAGCGCCCGCTGTGGGCATCCACCGGCGTGAAGGACCCGTCCCTGCCGGACACCCTGTACGTCACCGGCCTGGTTGCCCCCAACACCGTGAATACCATGCCCGAGGCAACCCTGAACGCTGTTGCCGACCACGGCGAAATCACCGGCAACACCATCGTGCCGAACTACTCCGAGTCCAACAACGTTCTGGACGCTATCTCCGCTTACGTCTCCTACTCGGAGGTCGTGGAGAAGCTCGAGGTTGAGGGCCTGTCCAAGTTCGACGTCTCCTGGGAAGAGCTGCTCCAGACCGTCCGTGAGGCACTCGAGCAGGCTAAGTAGCCGCGCCCCAGTAGCCGCCGAAAATATAGCGCGGCACTACACACTGTCGGTGCGTACCGCCCGATGAGTACCGCGGCACCGCTACCCAATCCGCCGGGGTTCCCTCCAGAGCTTCACCGCTCGGGGAATCTCGGCGAATTAGGGTGCCTCTGAAACAATCCCGTCAAAACCGGTACAATACAGGGTACCCACCTTCCAGAATGCGGCATCGCCTCCGCGCGAATAAGGTACAAACCGCGCGCCGCACGAACCAACCAAGGCAATCAAAGGAATATATTGTGACTATCGGTCATGAAGCGAACCCCCTCAGGGACACTCGCGACCGCCGCATTACCCGCATTGCGGGGCCGTCCGCGCTCGTCTTCTTTGGCGTAACCGGTGACCTGGCCCGCAAGAAGCTGCTTCCGGCAGTGTATGACCTCATGAACCGCGGTTTGCTCCCGCCGAGCTTCGGCCTTGTCGGCTTCGGCCGCCGCTCCTGGAGCGATGACGATTTCCGCTCCTACGTACGCGAATCCGTTGAAGCACACGCCCGTACCCCCTTCCGCGAAGACGTATGGAACCAGTTCCAGCAGGGCATGCGATTCGTCGTAGGTGCCTTTGACGACGATGCAGCCTATGAACAGCTCAAGAGCACCCTCGCCGAACTCGACGAGCGTGGCGCTCACGGCAACCACGCCTTCTACCTGTCGATTCCCCCGAAGGCATTCGAGCAGGTCCTCACCAAGCTCGCCGAACACGACCTCGCATCCCGCGATAACGACACCATCAACCCCGTCGACGGCTGGCGCCGCGTGGTCATTGAGAAGCCCTTCGGTCACAACCTTGAAAGCGCACGCGAACTGAACTCCATCGTGGAGGCAGTCTTCCCGCCCGACGCCGTGTTCCGAATCGACCACTACCTGGGCAAGGAAACCGTTCAGAATATCCTGGCGATGCGTTTCTCCAACCAGATGTTCGAGCCCCTCTGGAACTCCCACTACGTGGATCACGTCCAGATCACCATGGCTGAAGACATCGGCATCGGCTCCCGCGCAGGCTACTACGACGGCGTGGGTGCGGCCCGCGACGTCATCCAGAACCACCTGTTGCAGCTACTCGCCCTCACCGCCATGGAAGAGCCCCTCAGTCTCGACGCTAAGCACCTGCGCGCCGAAAAGGCGAAGGTCCTCGAAGCAGTCCGCATCGACGACCTGCCGAACTCCTTTGCGCTTGGCCAGTACGCCGCAGGGTACCAGGGCGGCGAACACGTCAACGGCTTCTTCGACGAAAACGACATCCCCGCAGACTCCCGCACCGAAACCTTCGCAGCGCTGAAGGTGTCCATCGCAAACCGCCGTTGGGAAGGCACCCCCTTCTACCTGCGCGCCGGCAAGCGCCTGGGCCGCCGAGTCACCGAAATCGCCGTGGTCTTCAAGAAGTCCTCCGACCGTCTCTTCGGCGAACGTGAAAACCCGCAGGTCGGTCAGAACGCCATCGTCATCCGCGTGCAGCCCGACGAAGGCATGACCATCCGATTCTCCGCGAAGGTGCCCGGCACCCAGATGGAAATCCGCGACGTCAACATGGACTTCGGCTACGGCCACTCCTTCACCGAAGAGTCCCCCGAAGCCTACGAACGCCTCATCCTGGACGTTCTGCTCGGCGAGCCGCCGCTGTTCCCCCGCCACGAAGAAGTTGAGCTCTCCTGGAAGATCCTCGACCCCTTCGAAGAGTACTGGGAAGAAAACCGCATTAAGCCTGAACCCTACGAGTCCGGTTCGTGGGGTCCGCGTTCAGCACACGAGATGCTTGAGCGTGACAACCGCGCTTGGAGGCGCCCGTGATCTCGCACCTGCATAACACCACCGTTTCCGCTATCAACAAGGAACTGAGCCACCTGGCTGCCGCCAACGGTAGCCTCAGCAGTGGACGAGTACTCACCCTCGTTGTCCTCGCGGAAAAGGGCCACTCCCGCGAAGCAATGCGCGCCGCAATTCGTGCCTCCCACGAACACCCGAGCCGCATTATTGTACACATCTCCCACGACCCGCTCGACCCCGACCAGCTGGATGCAGAAATCCACCTCGGCGGCGACACCGGCGCATCCGAGATGATTGTTCTGCGCGGCTGGGGTAGCGCTTCCCGCCCGACCGAAGCACTGATCTCCGGTCTGTTGTTGCCGGACTCCCCGATTGTGGTCTGGTGGCCGCACTCGGTGCCCGAGAACCCGGCACAGCACTCCATCGGTCGTATCGCGCAGCGTCGCATTACCGACTCTGCACGCGCCGACGACCCGAAGGAAGCACTGCGCAAGCTCACCGAGGTATTCCGTGCAGGCGACACCGACCTGGCGTGGACGCGCCTCACTCTGTGGCGCACCCAGCTGGCAGCGCTCATGGAGCAGATGCCTTCCTCCCCCGTGCGCCGCGTGGTTGTGTGGGGTTCGAGCAAGTCCCCGTCCGTGGTGCTGCTCGGTACTTGGCTCGGCTGGAAGCTTGAAGCGCCCGTACACCTCGCCACCATTGGCGCGGCAAACCGCGGCCTGTACCGCGTCAGCATTGAGCGTGAAGACGGTTCGGTGACGATGTTCCGCCCCGGCATTTCCGTGGCGACCATCTCCACCCCGTACGCACCCGACCAGCAGATTGCGTTGCCGGTGCGCACCCTCGCCGAGTGCATCTCTGAGGAGCTGCGCCGCCTCGACCCGGACGATACCTACGGTGACGTGCTGAAACAGGCGCTGCGCACCGTCACCCTCATCGATGACATTTGCCAGCCTGAAGACACGCTGGACCTCGAAGAATACCCGGAGGTTTTCGATGCCTAAGATTCAGAACATGGGTTCCTCCACCCCCACCCTGGTGGCGCACCCGACCCGCGACGCTCTCGCAGCGGACGCGGTGACCCGCATCCTCGACATCATTGAGCACGTGCTCTCTGAGCGCACAATCGCCCACATTTCGCTGACCGGCGGCACCATGGGTATCGCCACCTTGAAGGCGTGGGCTGAGAACGAGCGCGTGAAGGATATCGACTGGTCCCGCGTGCATTTCTGGTTCTCCGATGAGCGTTACGTGCCCGAGCGTAGCCCCGAACGTAATGACGGTCAGGCTATTGAGGTGCTGCTCGCTCCCCTGCTGTCACACGGCCTGGTCGTGGGCAATGTGCACCGCATGGGTCCGTCCGATATTTTCACCGGCCTGGAAGCTGCAGCTGAGCACTACGCCTTTGAGATGCGTGACTACGCCGGTTCCGCACCGGCTATGAGCGTGCAGATGCCCGAGGGCGCAACCGAACTGCCGCTGGCTGGCGGTCACGGTGGCGGCGCAGGTCACGAGCACGGCGGCTCCGGCGGCTGTGGTTGTGGTGGCGGCGGTTGCGGCTCTTCCGCACCCGAGCAGTCCATCGAAGAGACCACCCTGGACGAATTTGATGCTGAGGCTGCTGAGGCTTCCGAATCCGCAGGTGGTTGCGGATGCGGCGGCGGAGGCTGCGGTGGTGGCGGCGGCCAATGGCCCGCGCCGGTCTTTGATATCACCCTGCTGGGCATGGGCCCGGACGGTCATATTGCTTCCCTGTTCCCGGGCCGTAAGCAGGTTCTGCTGGGTACCGGTCTGCCGGAGGATCCGGTTGAGGGCGGTAAGGCTGTGACCGTGATGGTTTCTGATTCGCCGAAGCCGCCGGCTGAGCGCGTGTCGGTGACCCTGCCGATTATCAATAATTCGCGTCACGTGTTCTTCCTCATCACCGGTGAGGATAAGCAGGATGCGACCAGCCGCCTTCTGGCTGGCGCGAAGCTGGACGCTGAGGACCTGAACGCGCAGCTGCTGCTGGAAACCCCTGCGGTGGGTGCGCGCGGTAAGAAGCAGACCCTGATTTTTGCAACCGAGGAGTCGCTGGCTCCTGAGAACCGCCCGTAAGGTTAGGTTCTGGTTCGGTTCTGAACTGCATCAACAAAAGAGTGGAGCCCCGGATAGTTTCGACTATCCGGGGCTTTTCTCTATGGTTTTAAGTCACCCCGATATGGTACTAGAAGTGGTACTATAAAGTATGCCGAGTATTGAAGATTTAGTCGCGAAGATGGCCTCCAGCCCTCAAAACGTTACTT
>ERZ772999.1959-NODE-1959-length-11559-cov-3.039899_pt1 | contig 11559 bp, 12 predicted proteins | sample MGYA00511467_ERZ772999 | MGnify/ENA primary metagenome ERZ772999 (study PRJEB29015, sample SAMEA2738064) | human oral metagenome | biome: human oral; feature: human-associated habitat; material: saliva | place: China | collected 2218 ...
TGACCCATTGCGGACTAATTAAGGCTGGATGATCATAGAACCTGTCACTCGGTGCCATGAGAGTTGAGATTTTAAAAGAGATGACTAAGCATGTAGACGTAGCAGGGAATGGGCTTGCGGACAGGGGTTCGACTCCCCTCATCTCCACCAATTATATTTTATTAGAAGTTAAAGTATTGGAAATGCTAAGTTATATAGTTTGGCATTTCCTTTTTTTATGCCCTCGTGCAATAATTGTGCAATACTTAGGGAAACTCAGTAAATAAACAACAAAAAAAGAGGCTTTATATAAGCCCCTAAAAATTGAATATATTATTAAGTGTGTCAACTGCTTTTTGTTTCTCTGTGTCCATCACTTCAGTGTATATATTAAGTGTTGTTTGTATATCTGCATGGCCTAATAGGGTATATAACATGTTCCGTCTTTATTCGTAAAATCGCCATCAAATTGAAAAGCATCTATTATGACTGGCTTTTTCCTATATTTCATATATTACTCCTCTCATATTTTATACAACGATTTTTAGTGTTTTTTCGTCATATAAATATTTATACGTCGAATTTTAGCTAAAATCCGTTATATAGATTCTTTTTTTTACTATTTCCAGGTTGTTGTCTACTAACACTGTGTAAAGTGCATCAGCTAACCTTTTTATCGTATGTTCTTCCTTTAATTCATTTATACTATACATATGTTCTATGCCATGTAAAACCTCATGTATTAGCGTACATTTAGATTGCTCATTAGAGTTATCAGCATTTAAGCGTATAACCCTATCATCATGGCTTATTTCACCATAGCAGTCATTAGTTGAAATCAGCAACTTACCCTTATCCTTTGCACATATTTCTATATCATATTTTCGCCAACCTATTTTTATTTCTTTTAACATTTTATACTCCTTACAAAAAATTTATAACACTAAAAAAGCACCCCAACTACTGTTAAAGTGCTTACATATTGTAAATAACTATATCTTGCCATATATTTTTTATAGGCTCGCCGTTTATATAGTGATTATTAACTAAATCTTCTGCATTAGTGTAATAATCTTCTATTTCTCCATCATCCCTAGATATAAGTAAATCCCCTTGTGGTGCTCCTATATAGTATCTAACTCCATACAAATCAAATTCTATATCAAGCCCCATTTCAATGGATTCAATTAATTCTTGTAGGCTTACAAAATCACCATTTGCCATATTACCATCACTCCTTAATTAAATCTTTATTGGCTATTTTCTCAGCTTTTGTTAATTCCCTCCCAACACTTTGCCTAACATACTTTTCTTTGTTTTTTTGTGTTGGTTTCCAGCTATGTGCATGAGGCACAATCGGATGTTTCTTTGGATTACCATGATTTGTAAAATCTATATCTAACTTTACTTTCCCATTTTTACCAAAAAAACGTCTTGTAACAATTTTATTATCTATAATTTTTTCAACTACGCTATTTGGAGTATTATGTATTGGAACTTTCTTTTCATTAGTTTTGTGTGTATTTTCAAGGCATTTTTTTTGCCAAGATACATCTCGATATACCCCTTGTAATTCTTTGTATGTGTTAAGTTTATTATACTTTAAATTTTGAAAACTCTCAAGGTTGTTAGGGACATTTTCTTTGCCTAATATATTAATATATCTTTCGTATTGTTCTTTATCTCGCATTATTTTAGAGATTTCATCAGGGTGTTTTTGGGATAAGTTAGTATAAAAATCATTTTTTACACTTCCATTTTTAACCTGTGTGTTATCTTTGTGTCCATACTTTTCTTGAAATACTATTTCATCAGCTTTCCACTTCTGATAGCTATTTTCCAACTCCTCATCTTCTCCACCATCTACCCAGTTATTGACTCTATTTATTGTATCATCTAAACCTGCTAATCGTCCATTAGTTTTGTCAATTATACTCTGCAAGTCTTTTGTAATGACAATATCTTTTTCCTTGGCTATAGATATTAGTTTTTCGGCTTGTTTTTGTGCATTTAATAGATTTTTCTTTGTTGTTTTTTCTTTTATAAAATCTTTATTAGGGTCGTTAGCTTTAATGTTATTCCAATTACCTGTCTCTAGAGCTTTTATATAATCCTCATAAGTAGTATTAGCCTTCCTCTGCTAGCTTTAACGTTGATATATCTATTAGTTTTTTTTCAATGAAATCAAAAAGAGGACCATTAAGATCCTCTCTTTTACAATAATCTTTTACTCTAGTCACTAGTTTTTTGAAATAGTAACGAATCATATCTTCGTTGTTATAGGTTGTAACTAGCTTAACTGCACTTAAGATTTCTTTGAACTTACTTTCCATCTCCTGCATCTTGTTCACCTGCCATCAAGTCATCAACGCTTACGATATTCTCGTCCGCTGTTTCTTCTTTATTCTTGTTGGACTTCTTACCTTTACTTCTCTTTGCTATTTCAATTGTTTCTTCCGTATTTGTTGTATCTACTGCGTCAACTGTATCTACTGCGTCAATACGCTTAAACCCCTCTGCAATAAGAAGTTCTGCCCTTGCTTCACTATCAACCTCTACAACCACATTTAATCTTTCTAACCTAATCACTAATTATCACCTGTCCTTTTTCTATTTAGCTTCCTTAATGTTTACGAATACGCATTTCTTCTTGTTTTCCATAACCCATATATCATGGAATCTTCTATAGTCGGCTTTCCAACCATTTGCAGCCTGATTAGTCATTGGGTCGAATACTCTTATTGTGTCTAGCTTTGTAACTGCTATTGATACATTCTTACCAACAACAAGGAAATTTACAGTCTTAGCAGTTGGGTCCTTTTCAAAACCGCCCTTTTCCTGTGTAGATGTTTTTCCATCATTTAGTTTAATCTTAGATACCATTACGTTGTCTGATGTAGGAATGATAGGCACACCATCTATCTGCTGAACTCTTGTTTCTATTCCATGTAGTGTTATAGTCATTGTGTTAGCAACAACGGCCCTCGCCTTTTCTACCTCTGTGATAGTATCATAGTTGGCATGTATCATTAACTCACCGTTATAACCTATTTTTCTAATAGCCTTGATACCGTCCTTAATTTCGTCAATTATAGTTGCCTTGTTAGGTGCATAGCTAGCCTTAACCATATCATTTACAATAGCATTATTTGCAAGGAATGATATTCTGTATGCATCTATTTCAGGAATAACCTGCGTTCTCTGGAACTCATTCATTATCTGGAATATAGTTACTATACCAGCAGTTTCATCAACATCCCTAACATCAAGGTCAAAGCTTCTACCTCTATCCTGTGTCATCTTCTTAGTTATAAACCTTAAAGAAGCTGAACCAGCAACATAACCATTGTTATAATTTCCCATTAATAGCCTGTTTAGATCAATGATTAAAAAATGGCTTATTAGTGTTGTGGCTATTAACCTGGTACCAGACTTAAATATCAATGAGAGTAAGCCAGTTGAGGGAACTCTAATATTAAAAGGTAAACAAGGTATAGGCAAAACAACATGGCTTAAAAAACTTGTTCCACCTGGTTTTTTCAAAGAGGGGGCGATACTTGAAAATAGTAAAGACACTAAAATGGAAGTATATAGGTATGTGATTGTTGAGTTAGGAGAGCTAGAAACAACCACAGGAAAGCAAGCAACAGGCTTTTTAAAACAAGAGCTAACCAGGACGTCAATAGAATATCGTCCACCATATGCAAAAACTAATATAAAGTTTGCCAGGCACACAATATTTAGTGGTTCAGTCAATGAAGATAGCTTTTTAAGAGATACAACAGGTAATAGAAGATTTTGGGTAATTCCTATTAAGGAAATAGACCTAGACACAAAAATAGATATTAATAAGTTGTGGGCTGAAATAATAGTATTATATCGATTAGGCTTACAATGGTATCTAACACCAGAAGAAAGGACCCTATTAGATGATCTAAATAACCAATATCTAAATATTACTGCTGTAGGTATGGCCATACAAAATACCTTTGATTTTTCTAAACCTAAAGAAGATTGGATCTATATTACTGTTAACTCTGTGTATGAGCTAATAAGGCATCAGATTAACAGCAATGTTACACAAAATAATATAGGTGAACAATTGAGGTCTTTAGGATGTAACAAAACACAAAGAAGAGTTATAAAAGGCCAAAACCCTATAAGACAATGGAGAGTACCACCAGTAAACAAAGGCTATTGCAATCTAAGTACTCTTGAAATATGGAAAATGGAGAATGGAGAATTTAAACCCTTGTAATTGTAACACTGTACCACCCTTGTAACTCTAGGTGAAGTTACGCTACATATATTGGTATTACTTGCATATACCTATATTGTACCACCGTACCCCCCTATATTATATATAAAGTATATATTTAATAATACTATGTGTAGGTATATAGCATATACATATATATAATAAAAAAATAAACTTTTTTAGGGGGTGTGGTGTTACGGTTACGGACGTACTATAAACGTTGAAATATCAATAATTATACCGTGCACTCTAGGGGGTGTTACGGCTATAGAATAAAAAGGAGATTGAGAAAATGGAAAGATATTATACACCTGAATTCTTATATGTTTGCTTAAATAAAAATGGCATTGATTACATTAATGAGCATTTCCCCGAGGCATCACACGGAGGACTAGGAATATATAGAATATTATCTATTATCCAATGGACCACACCAGACGGCCAACAAACCTGGCGTTTTCTGTGCTTGATTAATCGGTACCCTATATATCTATTAAGTGGGCATATAGATCATACATGGGACTATATAACAGAACGTGCCTATGGTGATTATGTAAAATAATAAGACTTATATAGAAAGGGGGTACAACAATTATGTGCCCTCTTCAACTGTTTTCTAAATACCATAAAAAGGATATAGCAAAACGCGACACCTTTTTATATAATCACCTAAAAATATTATATAATTGGGCGTTTCCGCGTATATAGAGAAAACGAAAGGAAGTGCAACAAAAATGACTTCAATGAAAGTTATATCTATAAAAACATTCTTAGACCCTATGAAAAAGATACATAAAAGACGAATAAAAACAAGCGATATAATAATAGACCTGGATGACTTGTTTATACAATACGGGGGCAATACACTTTATTTAACCCGACAAACTTGTAATTATGGTGGACATAGGTATTATTTTATTTGTCCAGAATGCTGCAAGGCATCATATAAACTATATAGTCTTGAAGAGGCTGACAATTGGAAATGCAATACATGTATAGGCCTAAAAAAAAGAACACTAAATAGAACTAAAACAGATTGTGCATATTATTGGGAATTAGCTATTAAAGAGGCTAAGAAAATAGATCCTAAATATAAGCAAGCTGACTATTTGCCAGGCTCTTTTATATTTCCGCCTAGACCTAAGGGAATGAATAACAAGAGATATTATAAGCACTATAAAAAGTTTATGCACTATTACACAAAGGGAGAACGGGCCTATATGAGTAGCGTGTATAGAATTCTAGGTCAATCTAGGTAGTATTAATTGGGGGTGTGTATATTGGTCAATGAGGATATAACCAAGTATAACAATATGATCTATAAAATAATCAATAAATATAAATCTAGGTATCATGATATAGATGACTTGTACCAGATAGGTGCTATAGGCGTAATATATGCTTATGAAAGCTATAACCCTAATAGTAACACGGTCTTTGATACATGGGTATATAACTGTATTAAGTGGCAAGTATTAAGAGCCCTTAGACTTGATGTAAAGAATAGTAATGTAAAAGAGGTTTCTATATATTCAGATGTTCCAGGGGGTGAGGATATACAAATTATAGATATGCTTGAGGACACCTCTGTAAACGTCTATAACACCGTTGAAAATATCTGTATGAAGGAATTCTATATTAACGAGTTTAAACGTCTTCTAGAGGGCAAAGAATTAGAATATAGCCTATTCATGTATACTAATAATATCTCTAGTTATAAAGAGGCTAGCAAAATTCTAGGAGTGGACAATACACATCTTAGAGGTATTGTATCCTCTGCATATCAGAAGTTAAAACGTAGTGCATACCTGTATAACAGATATAAGGAAATATGTAGGCAAAGGGACTTAATAAAGGCTAACAGATGGAACACGCACATATTAGATTGTGTTATAGCTAGGGAAAAGTTAAAACTTATCAAAACTTAACATTTATGCAAGTACTTACTTAGTACCCCCGTCAAGCCAGATCGTTTTTTCTAGGGGAACCAGACAACGCAGAGGGGTGTTATTTAAAAATATACTTATATTTTTATCACGCGAGTAGTACGGCGATTTATTATTGACCCTCTACCCTATTTATGCTAATATGAACTTGCGTATAATCATGTATAAATGCTTGTAAACTTGCATAATATTTCATGTGTTATTACCTATTCACGTATTTTTACATGTATTTATAAAATCGAATTAAATTAACTATATAATCACATTACGTTAATAAAACAAGCTATTTGTTATATATAGTTTTATATAGCTTTATTTTATATTTTACTCAAACTTAATTATATAAGGTATTTTTATTTAAAAATGAATATACTAGTATTACTAATATTTTCAACTTACAGTTTTCAACTATTCTGATAATCTATATTTAGGGAATAGTTGATAATTGGCAGATAAATTTATACAATTGAATTTTTGCATAGTCAAAATGAAAGATATATTAACTGGTAACACTTTGTAAGAAAATGTAAAACTTTATGAAAAAATATATAAACATGATACAAATATATAAATCTGTGGTATAATATAAACACAAAAGGTATATTAATTGAACAAGCATGTTCGCAAAGAAGTAAGGGCCTACGTATTCCCAGTACGTAAGCCCTTTTTCGTGCTAGTTGTCTTTAAAAAATCTATCTAGCCACTTGCAAATATAATAGGCAATTATACTTGCTGCAATAGATTTTAATAGGTATATTAATTCTTGTTGCATGTTCGCACCCCCTTTCTGGTTGCCCAGTATGGGAAAGACAACACAAATATAATACCACGAATGGGGGTAAATAACAATATTGGAAAGTGTGCAATAATTGTGCAATAACTATTCAAAGATATGACATGAAAACAGGTTATAATACTAACCATTGCCTCTTATAAATGTTTAAAAATAGCTATTATATAATTTAGGAATAAAATGTAAGTATCTATATATCGACTCCCCTCATCTCCACCAATTATATTTTACAATTATATTTTATTAGAAGTTAATGTACTGGAAATGCTAAGTTATATAGTTTGGCATTTCCTTTTTTAACGTCAAAATAACACATCTATAACACATCTGTACAAAGTCATAAAAAATAGAGGCTTTATATAAGCCCCCTAAAATATGTGTCCACTTTTATAAGTATAATGCATAAGCCGGTAGTTTTGATTCAATAATAAGAAATACTAATAACAAATCATAAGAATATATAGTTATGATTTTATTTGATTTTGTGATATAATTTAAGAAAAAAATTTAGGAGTTGTATTATGAGAATAGATGAAATATTAAGTGATGATAAATTACATATATCTTTTGAGGTATTTCCACAAAGGTATGGTCAACCTATAGAACCAGTATTAAATACAGTTAAAGAGATATCAAAATTGCACCCTGCATTTTGCTCTGTAACTTACGGTGCTAATGGTGGTGCTAGCGAAAATACAGTTAAAGTAGCAAGCTACATAAAAAATGAGCTTAACACACCAACGCTTGCTCATCTTACTTGTGTAGGATCTAGTAAAGATAATATAGATGAGAAATTGGTGCAATTAAAAGAAAATAATATACAAAACATACTTGCTCTTAGGGGAGATATCATAGACAAAGAGAAGTTTGCTAATAAAGAAGATTTGTTATATGCAAGTGAATTAATAGAGTATATCAAGCAGAATTATGATTTTTGTGTAGGTGCAGCTTGTTATCCAGAAGTGCATCCTGAAAGTAAAAATCAAAATGAAGATATAAACTATCTAAAACTAAAACAGGATATGGGTGCTGATTTTATTACTACACAGATGTTTTTTGACAATTCTATTTTTTATAATTTTATGTATAAATTAAGAAGTGCAGGAGTAACTATACCTGTAGTAGCTGGTATAATGCCTGTTACTAATGTAGTTCAATTAAAAAAGATAAAAGAACTGTCAAATGCTAATATACCTTCAAAATTCTTATCTATAGCTGATAAATTCCAAGATGATAAGGATTCTATGAAACAAGCCGGTATAATATATGCATGCAATCAAATAATAGATCTTATATCAAATGGTGTAAATAATATACACATATATACTATGAATAATGCGAGTGTAGCAAAACAGATAATGCAAAATATGTCGCATATAGTAAATAATAAGTTTTAATATCATAATTTAGTATATACATATACAATATATTTGAAGTTTCAGTATATGATATAAATTATAATATGTATTTGATTTTGTTTATTATAGCGATTGTAAAGGTGATTTTATGGATATAGAAAATATAGTTTTGGATAAAAGTGAAGTACGCAGATATTCAGGATACAAAGAAAAGTTTAAAATAATAGAAGAGCTAGAAGAAAAAATAGATTTTTTGATAGACGAAGTTAAAAAAAAGGCAAGGGTAAAATATACATATGATGTTTTTGATGTTAAGGTAGATGAAAATAAAATAGAATTTTCAAATGTAGTATTTGAGAGCAAGTCTCTTGCAAAAAATCTTGACACTTGTCACAAAGTTATAATATTAGCTGTAACATTAGGTAATGAAATAGATGCTCTTATAAGAAGATACTCATCTTTAGATAGCACGTCCATGGTATTTGTACAAGCTATAGCTGCAGAATATTTGGAAAAAATAATAGATGAAATAGAAAAAGATGTGGTATCTAGCTCTAATGATAAAATATATCTAAAACCAAGATTTTCTCCTGGTTATGGTGATCTTGACATATCATATCAAAAGGATTTTATAAGATTATTAAATACACCTAAAATAATAGGTCTAAGTCTTACAAACGGTGGTATGCTTGCACCTACGAAAAGTGTGACAGCTATAATAGGAATTACAAATACAGATTTTAGAGTAAAAAACAAATGTAGTAGTTGTAATTCTAGTAATTGTGAATTTAGAGAAAATTAAAAAAGATTAACTTGTTTTCTTGTATAATAAGAAATTAATTAAGGATGTGATTAAAATAAATTTTAGAGAATTATTAGGGAAAAAACTCATCTATCTTGATGGGGGTATGGGTAGCGTATTACAACAAAAAGGTCTTAAAGCAGGGGAACTACCAGAATTACTAAACATAACCAATCCAGATATGATTCAAGAAATACACCTAGAATATTATAATTCAGGAGCAAATGTAGTATATACAAATACATTTGGTGCAAATGAATTAAAATTTGAAGATAGCAGTTACACAATAGAACAGGTTGTAGCAAAAGGTGTAGAAAATGCGAAGATAGCAAGAGAAAAATCCACAAACAAAGATAATAAGTTCGTAGCTCTTGATATAGGACCACTTGGTAAGTTATTAAAGCCTATAGGCGATTTAGATTTTGAAGATGCCATAAATATTTTTAAAAAGACAATAAAAATAGGTGTACAAAATGGTGTAGACATTATAGCAATAGAAACTATGTCAGATACGTATGAGTTAAAGGCGGCCATATTAGCTGCAAAAGAAGTATGTGATTTGCCTATTATAGCTACTGTAGCTTTTTCTGATGATAAGAGATTGTTAAATGGTGCAGATGTAAAAACTGTAGTATCTATATTAGAAGGACTTAGGGTAGATGCACTAGGTATGAATTGTGGTCTTGATCCTAGAGATATAAAAGATGTAGTAGAAGAATTCTTGTATTACTCATCTACACCACTTATACTAAAACCAAATGCAGGTATACCTGAAAATATAGATGGAGAGATAAAGTTTAATCTTGAAGCAGATGGATTTGGTAAGATAATGCAAGAGTTTGTGACAATGGGCGCAAATGTTGTAGGTGGTTGTTGTGGTACTACACCTGCACATATACAGAGTCTTTACGAATATACAAAAGATATTGATGTAGTACAAGTAAAGCCTAAAAATCATACACTTGTAAGCTCATATGCAAAAACAGTTGTATGTGATGTGCCTAAAATCATAGGTGAAAGAATAAATCCTACAGGTAAAAAAATATTAAAACAGGCACTTATAAATAAGGATATGTCATATATATTAAAAGAGGCAATAACCCAAGAAGAAAAAGGTGCACACATATTAGACGTAAATACTGGCTTAAATGAAATAGATGAAAGAGAAATGTCATTAAGTGTTGTAAGGGCAATACAGGAAATAAGCAGATTACCATTACAGATAGACTCAGCAAAAACCGATGTTCTAGAAACATCGCTAAGAAACTACAACGGTAAAGCCATGCTAAATTCTGTAAATGGAAAAGAATCTATAATGAAAGAGGTATTTCCTATAGTGCAAAAATATGGAGCTGTAGTAGTTGCACTTACTATAGATGACAATGGAATACCTTCTGATGCACAGGGTAGATATGACATAGCCAAAAAAATAGTAGAAACATCACAAACATATGGTATAGATAAAAAAGATATAGTGGTAGATCCACTATGTATGACTATAAGCTCTGATAAAAACGCAGCAAATGAGACATTAAAAGCTCTTACAATGATAAAAGAGAATTTAGGGGTAAAAACAATCCTGGGTGTATCTAATGTATCCTTTGGACTTCCACAAAGAGAGCTTATAAATCACACTTTCTTTACATCAGCACTTAGAGCAGGACTAGATTTTGGAATTATAAATCCTAGTGCTGATACAATGATGAGAGCATATGATGCACATATGGTACTTGCAGGGCTTGATGATAATGCAGCTTATTATATATCAAAATATTCTTCGCAAGTTGATACTGTAAAAAAAATAGAAGTAGCAGATATGTCTCTTAAAGAGGCTATAAAAAAAGGTCTAAAGGAAGATAGTTTTAATATAGCAAAAAATCTTTTAAATGAAAAAATGCCACTTGATATAATAAATGATGAGTTAATACCGGCACTTGATGATGTTGGAGCAGGCTTTGAAAAAGGTACTGTTTTTTTACCACAACTTATGATGAGTGCAGACTCAGCAGCTAGAGCATTTGACGCACTAAAAGAAAAAATGATAGCATTAGAAGATAACACAAAAGAAAAACAAAAAATAATATTAGCTACTGTAAAAGGCGATGTACACGACATAGGAAAGAATATAGTAAAAGTTTTATTAGAAAACTACGGATATGATGTGTATGATTTAGGTAAAGATGTAGACTATGATGTTATAGTGGATACTATAAAAAAAGAAAAAATTACCTTGGTAGGGCTATCAGCTCTTATGACCACTACAGTTGATAATATGCAAAAAACAATAGACCTTATAAGAGAAACAACAGATCAAGATGTAAAAATAATGGTAGGTGGAGCAGTACTTACAAGAGATTATGCACAAAAGATAGGTGCAGATAAGTATTGTAAAGATGCAATGGAATCAGTAAGGTATGCAAAAG
>ERZ772999.1960-NODE-1960-length-11556-cov-17.548039_pt1 | contig 11556 bp, 8 predicted proteins | sample MGYA00511467_ERZ772999 | MGnify/ENA primary metagenome ERZ772999 (study PRJEB29015, sample SAMEA2738064) | human oral metagenome | biome: human oral; feature: human-associated habitat; material: saliva | place: China | collected 2218 ...
CAAGAGCGTTAGGAATGATTGAGAAGGTATTGGAAATACCGTCCTGTGCGTCGTTAAATGGAAGCTTAGCAACGGAGGCTAGAGATGCAACGGCGCCGTGGGTATCGCGGTGGTGCATTGGGTTAGCACCAGGAGCAAAAGGAACGCCCGCGCGGCGGCCATCAGGAGTGTTACCAGTAGCCTTGCCATATACAACGTTAGAGGTAATAGTCAGGATAGAAGTGGTTGGGACAGAATCGCGGTAGGTGTGGTTCTGACGAATCATGTTCATGAAGATTTCAACAATGTCATGAGCAATGGTGTCAACACGGTCATCATCGTTACCGTACTTAGGGAAGTCGCCCTCAGTGACGTAATCAGTAACAAGACCAGTTTCATCGCGAACAACCCTTACCTTTGCATACTTGATTGCAGAGAGGGAGTCAGCAACAACAGAAAGGCCTGCGATACCTGTTGCAAACCAACGATGAACATGCTCATCGTGCAGAGCCATCTGGATGCGCTCATAGCTGTACTTATCATGCATGTAATGGATTGCATTAAGAGCGTTGACGTAAACACCTGCAAGCCAGCGCATCATATCCATATACTTGGAGAAGACATCGTCGTAATCAAGGTACTCGCCCTCAACGGCACGGTACTTAGGACCAATCTGCTCGCCGGTCTTCTCGTCACGACCACCATTGATTGCGTAAAGCAGGCACTTAGCAAGGTTTGCGCGAGCACCAAAGAACTGCATCTCTTTACCAACGCGCATGGAGCTGACGCAGCAAGCAATTGCATAGTCATCGCCATGATAGACGCGCATAAGATCGTCGTTCTCGTACTGGATAGAGCTGGTGGTAATAGAGATCTTTGCACAGTAGCGCTTAAAGCCCTCTGGAAGCTTGGTAGACCACAGAACAGTCAGGTTAGGCTCTGGGCTGGTACCCATGTTTTCAAGGGTGTGAAGCCAGCGGAAGGAGGACTTGGTAACCATAGAGCGACCATCAACACCAATACCACCAATGGATTCAGTGACCCACTGAGGGTCTCCGGAGAAGAGCTCGTTGTACTCAGGAGTACGAGCAAACTTGACCATACGAAGCTTCATAACCAGGTGGTCAACAATCTCCTGAATCTCTGACTCAGTGAATGTGCCACGGGCAAGATCGCGCTCTGCATAGATGTCCAGGAAGGTGGTGTTACGACCAATGGACATTGCAGCGCCATTCTGCTCTTTTACGGCAGCAAGATAGCCCATGTAGAGCCACTGAACAGCCTCTTTGAAGTTCTCTGCAGGACGGCTCAAATCAAAGCCATAAATCTCACCAAGTTGCTTGAGCTCCTTGAGAGCGCGAATTTGCTCAGAGAGCTCTTCGCGATGACGAATGGTCTTCTCGTCCATGATGGAGCTAGTGCCATTTTTCTGGTTTGTCTTGTCTGTAATAAGAGCATCTACACCGTAGAGAGCAACACGACGATAATCGCCGATGATGCGGCCACGACCGTATGCGTCAGGCAGACCAGTAATGATGTGGGAGTGACGGCATTTACGCATGTCCTCGGTGTACACATCAAAAACGCCTGCATTGTGGGTTTTGCGACGATAGGTGTAGAAGTCAACAATCTCTGGGTCAACCTCATAACCATAGGCCTTGCATGCAGCCATGGCCATACGAACACCGCCGTCTACCATCAGAGCACGCTTAAGAGGTTTGTCAGTCTGAAGGCCAACAATCTGCTCAAGTGGCTTGTCAATGTAGCCAGCCTCGTGGGAGGTGATAGTGGAAACCCTTTTGGTATCCATATCAAGTACACCACCGTTTGCGGTCTCTTGTGCAAAGAGATCCATAACATCCGCCCAAAGCTTTGTGGTAGCCTCGGTTGGACCAGCGAGGAAGGAATCATCACCGTCATAAGGGGTGTAATTCTTCTGGATGAAGTCTCGGACATTAACAGCTCTTTGCCAGTTGCCACCGACAAAGCCGTCCCAAGCCTCCTGTGCTGGTGTTTCCTGCATAACACACTCCTTTTTACACGGACAATTTATACATCCGCGTTCATGCTGAGCGTGTTGAGTGGAGCATGGCCGCTCAGCAGTTTACAAATAGCAATCTTGAGACTAATTTTGACAATAGTTTTGTCTTTAGACAAATGATGCCAAATATTAGTTGCGACCTCTAACTTTACTCAATATATTGTGGCAAACAAGTGACAAATACGCAATATTTTGACAAGTTAGAAACGGTTTACATTTGTGCAGGTCAGGAATTTGCTAAATAAAAAGCTATATAAAAATTGTTGAGAATTAGTCACATTTATTGCGACAGGTGTCTGTTTCTTCTCCAAATGTCCACAAAAATGTTGTTATTCTTAGTTAGAGGGGAGGCTTTATGGATACTGCGGCATTAGAAAAACAACGTTTGCGAGAAGAACGTTTAGCAGCAAGAGAAGCTCTTGCAGAGCAAGAGAGGACCGTGCTTGATAATCGCATTACTCAGAAACTTCTTGCAACCTCTGAATATGCAGAAGCAACTACTGTTTTAACGTATGTTTCTGTTTCATCTGAAGTTTCTACCAGGATGTTTATTGAGTGCGCTCTACGCGATGGGAAAACGGTGGCGGTACCTCGCTGTTTACCCGGTCATCGTTTAGAGTTTGTTGCTATCGTTTCATTGGAACAGCTGGTAGCGGCACCATTTAACTTACTTGAACCAGCAAAAGAGCTGCCTGCTTTAACTAAGGACCAGAAAAACAATTCAATCTGCATTGTTCCAGCGCTTCTTGTTGATACAAAGGGGTATCGCTTGGGTTATGGTGCTGGTTTTTACGACCGGTTCTTGTCTACGTACCCTGGCAAGAAAATTTGTCTTGCTTACCAGCAAAATTTGAGCCAAACAACGCTTCCTCATACAGCATTTGATGTTGCCGTAGATTTGGTGATAACCGAGTCAGATATACTTACGTGTGCATAAAAAACCTGCTGCAATTTAGCATTACAGCAGGTTTGTGTTTCTCGCCAAGTGGTTATAAGCAACTGGTTATGCTTCATCTTTGAGATGAGCCGCCATCAGTTGGATTGCTTCTCTGTAGCTGTCAATTCCTTTACCAGCAACTGTAGCAAAGCATGCGTCTTTTATATAAGAAATGTGCCTAAAGTCTTCTCTGGTAGAGGTGTCAGTAAGATGTACCTCAATCATGGGAATTTGCACCGATAGCGCCGCGTCGAGCAGGGCAACTGAGGTGTGCGTATAGGCGGCAGGATTGATAATAATGCCATCGTAGCTACCCAGGGCGTCCTGGATCGCATCAACTAGATCACCCTCATGGTTTGATTGATAACACACACAATCAGAGAAACCTTGGGAGAGGGCTTCTTCCTTACAAGTCTCTATAAGGGTTCTGTAGTCAGCTTTTCCATAAACCTCTGGCTCACGAATGCCCAGCATGTTGATGTTTGGCCCATTGATGATGAGTAGGCGAGGAGCGTCGAGGTCATCCTCATAGTTGTCTTCAAAGTCGTCTGCGTCTAAGTCAGAGGCAAGGCTGTCAAAGTCTTCTTCGTCTTGATCAAGGGTATTTTTTTGAGCAAGCAAAGAGATTAGCTCATCCACCTCTTCATTGTGCTGAGTGGGAAGATCTGCTCGCTTCTCATCTAACGAACAAAAAGTCTTTTCTGGCTCACCCAAAACGTGATTAAGGGCATCATTTACTTGACGCACAAGATTGGGGCCAAAGACTACCTCAAGTCCGTTGGCGCCTTTTCCTACAATACCAAGAACACCAGTGGCTGTGGCCAGCTGTTCATGGTCTATAAGCGTCATATCATTGATGGAAAGGCGAAGTCGTGTCATGCATACTTCGTTGTGAGTTAAGTTTTTTGAGCCGCCTATTGCATTTAGGATCTCGTGAGCAATAGCATTGCTATCCATCGGATATCTCCCCAAATACGACCGAATATCAAACACTTAACTGTTTGAGTCGGCCTTACATCCTTTTTGTCATATGATTACAAACCTGCGAGATATAAGTATAGGGGCTTTAACATGCCAAAATTCAAAATCTACAAACCATCCGGTGAACGGTTAAAAAATAACTGCGAACGCTTACTGTTATGTTTAAAGTGTGTCGAGAAGACCCTTGGCATCTGCGTCTGGACTACCGAGACAAGAAAAGGTTACGTCAGCCCATGCTTCATAGAGCGGAATACGTACTGCGGCAAGATTCTGAACACCCATACGTTCTGAAAGAGGTCTGCCGACAATAACCAGGTCTTCAAGCGGGCGCGTAAGGTAGACAAGCTTTCCATTTTGACGGAGGAGCTGGTAGTTTGAAGGTGTTGCAACTACGCCACCTCCACAAGAGATTACCGCACCACTCATGCTAGAAATCTCTTGAATTACCTCATGTTCTAGACGCCTAAATGCTGCTTCACCGTGTGTTTGTAGGTAGGTTGCCGCTTCACAGTGAGCTTTCTGTTTGATGAGAAAATCAGTGTCTATCCAGGGACGATTCAGGAGTTTTGCTAGGGCTTCTCCCGTAGAGGTTTTTCCAACTCCCGGCATACCAATAAGTACAATGTTTTCTTTTGAAGCATGGAGCTCACGCGAGATGTTTTCTATCTGAGAGCCTGATACATCTTGTCTCAAAAAGAGCGAACTTGCTCTAGCTGCTTGAGCCACCAGCATTTTTAAACCATTTGCATTGAGTATTCCAAGACTTTCTGCGTCTAAAAGAAGCTGAGAGCGCAGCGGATTATAGATAAGATCAATCACGCATTGGAGGGAAGTAAAAGCAGAAAGTTCCTCTTTTGAAAGAGGAGAAACACCAGCATGTGGGAACATTCCTACTGGCGTTGCATTGACAAGAAGATCAGCGTCACAGTGTGATTTAAGCTTGTCATACGTAATTGCGCAGTCTACATATGAAGACTTTTCGTGAGGGTTCCTGGAGACTCCTACAACATATGCACCACCTTTTTTGAGCGCATAGCAAATTGCTTGGCCAGCACCACCAAAGGCCCCAAAGACAATCGCTTTCTTTTGGCTCAAGTTGACCTTGAGGCTTTTTACCAGATACCCAAAGCCATATACATCGGTATTGTCTGCTGTTATAAAACCATTTGCATCTTTTACTAGGGTATTTGCCGCTCCTATAGCTTGCGCATCCTCAGAAGCTGAGTCCGCAAGAGCACAGGCATCCTTTTTGTAGGGGATAGTAACGTTCAAGCCCTGCCAAGGTTGGTCTTTGAGAAAACCCTTCAGCTCAGAAGCAGAAAGCTCATGAAGCTGGTAGGGAAAAGACCCCAACCTTTCATGAATTGCTGCCGACCAACTATGAGAGAGTTTCTCGCCAATAAGGCCGTAAGGAGCAAGAGGGGCTGTAGGGTTACTTGAACCTTGTTGTACAGTTTTAGAGCTCACGAGGTGTCTCCTGAACTGCTTTTGCAGCTTTCATCAATACCTCAAGCAACTCTAAAGCATAAGGTTCAAGTTCATTAGAAACAGTGGTTTTAACCTGGTCTCTTTTGGCATTTTCTCTTGATGGATCAAGAACAATGAGGTCCTGCTCTTTTTTGTAAGCACCAATTTGTTTGGCAACCGCAATCCTCTGCTCAAAGAGATCAAAGATTTGCGCATCAATTGAATCGATTTCCTGGCGAAGCGTTTCTAGCTGATTAGTCATTGTTATATCCGTTCTGCTCAGAGGGCCAGGAATACAAAGTATCGAGAAGAGCTAGGGCAAACGCGCTTTCAATGCAGGGCACCGCACGCAAAACTGCAGTTACGTCATGCCTGCCTTTAACCACAAGCTGCTCTGGTTCCATAGTTTGAAGGTTAACTGAATGTTGAGGAAGGCCAATACTTGAGATAGGTTTTAGTGCGCATCTAAACCAAAGAGGGGCTCCAGTTGAAATACCGCCCAGAATACCTCCTGCATGATTGGTGGTTGGTACAACGGAGCCATTACGCACCTCGTAAGCATCGTTATTCTCGGAGCCAAATAAATTGGCAACATTCATACCGCTACCAAATTCTATGGCTTTAACAGCAGGAACACCAAAAACTGCAGCGGAGATAGTATTTTCAAGTCCGTGAAAATGAGGCCATCCGATACCTGCGGGAACGCCCGTTGCCACGCATTCTATGACGCCGCCAACGGTATTTTTCTCAGAGCGCAATTGTGTGAGGAGTGCACGGGTTTTCTCGCCAGCTTGTGAATCGAGAAAGGGAAGTGTTTGAGGATCAGCTTGTAGCAGCTGACCCATTTGGAGAGCAAGCTGTTTATTGGCCTCAAGAGAGTTGTCTACGAGCTCAAGGGGAGTGTCGTTGATGTCCTTTATTTTGAGAGCATGAGCCGCAATGGAGATACCCTGAGCACGTAAAATCTGGAGCGCTATGCCTCCCGCAATGCAAAGAGGAGCTGTTAAGCGAGCGGAAAAATGTCCTCCACCTGTTTGTGTATAGGAGTCTCCCCATTTTGCCCAGGCAGAAAAATCAGCATGTCCAGGACGCGGGATAAGCTTTGTAGCTGCGTAATCTTGTGGTCGAACGTTTGCGTTAAGCAGTTCTGCCGTGATCGGAGAACCATCCAAAATGCCCTCCGCTGAAATTCCAGAGATAAACTGCGGATGGTCAACTTCTTTGCGCGGAGTATCCCACGGATGCGACGGAGATCTTCTTTGAAGAAATGTTTTGAGCTCATCTAAGTCAACCGCAAAACCAGCAGGTAGGCCTTCAATGGTGCAGCCGATTTTTGGGGCATGGGACTCGCCAAAAATAGACACTTTTACTGTTGTTCCAAAAGTTGAGGTCATCATTTATGACTCCATACTGTGACAGACGCCACCAAGCTGCTTAAAGTGCTCAAAGAAAAGCGGATACGACTTATTGATTGCCTCCGCGTGGGTGATAACAACAGGCCCTGTTGCATATGAAGCCAAGATAGTTGCCATCATTACAATACGATGATCATTGCATGAGTCTACGATGCAGCTAGCGGGCTGTTTTCCTCCGTTGATGACCAGCTCCGTTTGATCTTCAGAGAGGGTGGCGTCTACGCCAAATGCCCTCAGTGTGCTGCAGATACTTTGGACGCGGTCGGACTCTTTAAGGCGCAAGCGCTGAATATCGGTAAGCTTGCTAGTCCCAGGAATAAACGCAGCTAGTGCAGCAAGTACGGGAGCAAGGTCGCATACCTCTGAGACAGAAATAGTAAACGGACGTAGGCGATCCATCATACAAGCTGCGCCTTTTTGCTGGCGAGAAACTCGAGCACCCACAAGCGATAACGCAGCCAAGATAGCTCTGTCGCCCTGAGCACTTTGCATGGAGAGCCCTGTGACCTCTATGCCTTGACCAATGGCTCCTGCGGCAAGCCATGGAGCGGCGTTTGACCAATCTCCCTCAATTGAATAAACGCCTGGACAAATGTAGTGTTGCGGTTCAATGGTATAGATGGCGTTCTGCGCATCAAATGTAGCGCAAACACCAAAATCAGTCATGATTTGCTCTGTGATAACCAGATAATCCTTTGACTGGATGGGCCCAGTAATCTGTATTGTTGAAGATTCACTCAACAAAGGTAAAGACAGCAAGAGTCCAGAAATAAATTGAGAAGAAATATCTCCTGGTAGCTCAAATGAACCGCCAATAAGTTTGCCTGAAACCTCAAGGAACTTCTCGCCCTGCCAGGTAAAAGACATGCCATGAGCAGAAAGCTCTGAAATAAGTGGCTCAAGAGGTCGTGAGAAAAGTCTTCCTTCTGCAGAAATTGTGGCGTTTACGTGCAGCGCGCCCAGAAGGGGGAGTAAAAACCTGAGCGTTGTGCCAGATTCTTTGCAGTTAAGCTGCACGCTTTGAGGACGATTTTGCTCTTTTGCAGGGACAACTCTAAATCCCTGTTTAGTCCTAGCGATAGTAGTGCCCAAAGCTTTAAGACAATCAACGGTAACTTGAATGTCCTCTGAGATGTAAGGACAGGTAATGTTTGTAGTACCGTTTGCAAATGAAGCGCAGATGAGCGCGCGATGAGCGCATGATTTGGACGGGATTGCCTCTACCGTTCCAAATAAATCATGAGGTGTTATTGAAACATCCATACTTTGTACGCTCCGTATCTACTTGCTTGATGTAAGAATACCGCAGTTGAGCGAGAGAGAAGGATATGGTTAAAATGTTTGAAGATTAAAGGAGGAAGCAAGTGAATAAGCTTTTTAGCGCCGTAACTCAGATTTTACGTGGTTATACGTACAATCAGGTTAAAGCTGTAGTTGAGGTTCTTGTTGATTCTCCTGTACACAATGTTGAAGTAACTATGAATACGCCAGAAGCTGCTGTGTTGATTCAGAAGCTATCAAGTGAATATGGCTCTGATATCAATATTGGCGCTGGTACGGTGCTTACTCTTGAAGAGTTACAAATTGCCTATAAAGCGGGCGCTACGTTTGTTTTAGCACCAACGTTGCTCTCTGAAGAGATGTTTGACTACTGCAAAGAGCATGAGATCTTGAGCGTTCCGGGAGCGTTTACGCCAACAGAGATTGCTCATGCATTTGCTCTTGGTGCAGATATTGTCAAAGTATTCCCCGCAAATGAGGTTAGCTATGGGTACGCTAAGAAGGTATGTGAGCCTCTAGGAAACTTGCCTCTTATGGCAGTTGGTGGCGTTACAACAGACAATATTTCTGAAGTATTTGCTGGTGGATATGCCTATGTAGGAACTGCAAATGGCATCTTCAATAAAAATGACATCTTAGCTGAAGATAAAACCGCTCTAAAACAGTCGGTACGTAAGCTTGCAGAAGAGCTAGAACGTCTAGGACGTTAGTCTTCTTTTGCCAACTCAATAAGCTGTTTAAGTTCTGCAAAAGACTTGCGCTCAATACGTACGTCACCAATGCCATAGATAAGCGCCATGTCAATTGAATTTGCGTGGCTTTTCTTGTCATGTAGTGCTGCGCTATAAAGGTCTTCCACAGTAAATGAAGTGCTGGTAGGAAGCCCATAAGACTGCGTAAGCTCAGCGATACTTTTTGCGTCTTCATAAGAACAAAGACCAAGTTTGAAGCAGGCTTTGGCCATCATGGAGGTTCCTGCAGCTACACAGAAGCCGTGTCCAAGTTCAAAGTTGCTAAGCGTCTCAATGGCATGGCCAAGTGTGTGGCCAAGGTTGAGCAGTTTTCTTGATCCCGCTTCTTTGAAATCTGCTTCAACAACTGATTTCTTTATTTCAATGCACGCTTGAATGAGCTCTTGTCTGCGCGATACATCGATGACCTGCATGGGGTTTCTCGCCATAGAGATTTTATTAAAGAGGTCATGTCCAGAAAGTACACCGTATTTAATAAGCTCTCCGCAGCTATCCTGCAAAAGTGGCGCGGGAATAGAATTCAGCAGTTCAAGGTCAACAATAACTGCCCCGGGGTTATAGAAGGCACCAACAAGATTTTTGCCAAAAGGCAGGTCAATGGCAGTCTTTCCACCAATTGAAGAGTCAATCATCGCCAAAAGCGAGGTGGGGATGTGTACGAGCGCACATCCTCGCATGTAGGTAGCTGCAACAAATCCCGCAAGGTCTCCGATGACTCCACCGCCCAGGGCTACCACAATGTCTTCTCGTGTAAAACGATGTTCTGCCAGGACGTTTACCAGCTTTTGATACGACTCAAATGATTTTGCGTGCTCACCTGTGGATACTGTGGCAGTGGTAACGGAGTAGCCAGCTGACTCCAACGAGGTAAGAAGCTCAGAGCCATAGAGTTTGTTCATATCTGGATGAGTGACCAAAAGAATCTTTGAACCTGAGGTGTGCGAGCGAATGAGCTTACCGGCTTGTGCAAGCAAGTGATGTCCTACATAGATTTGATATGAGTCAGATGTTAGGTCAACAGAAATAGTATTCATGAGCTCCTCATTTGCTGGTTGAATTCATTTTAGCATGGGAAAATACCAGAAGAAAATTACGCAAACCGTTACAAAAGGCAGTAAGTAGGCTGGGGTATACTTATGCACCATGACTCCGTAGCTCAGTGGATTAGAGCGTTTGCCTCCGGAGCAAAAGGTCGTGGGTTCGAAACCCACCGGGGTCACCACATGCAAAAAACCGGCCATCACTGACTGGAGATCGTTTATATGTCATTGCAGGGTACTGAAGGCAAGAAAAACGTGCGTTTAGAAGAAACGTACGAAGGTCTGACATCTAAAGAAGTTGCAGAAAGAGTTTCTGCAGGTAAAGTTAACACTAATACCGATGTCAAAACTAAATCTATTGCTCAGATTATTGCAGAGCACAGTCTTACGCTCTTTAACATAGTTAACGTTTTGATGGCGCTCCTTGTTGTTGTAACGGGACAGTACAGAAATGCGCTCTTCATGAGCGTAGTTCTTGCAAACCTGGTCATTGGCATTGTGCAAGAGATTCGTGCAAAACGCATGATTGACCGACTGTCTCTTATGACGGCTCAGAGTGTTTGTGTCATTCGTGACGGCAAAGATACCTTTATCAAACCTGACCAGCTTGTCATTGACGATCTTGTGCGCTTAAAGACAGGCGATCAAATTCCTGCTGACAGCATTCTTGTGTCAGAGCACGTAAGCGTTGACGAAAGTCTTCTAACTGGTGAGTCAGAGCCTGTGCAAAAAACCACAGGTGATGAGCTTCTTTCGGGCAGTTTTGTCGAGAGGGGCAGTCTTGTTGGTAAGGTTTGTCGCGTAGGCCAGGAGGGCTACGCTGCACGTATTAACGCAGAAGCAAAGTTTGTTAAAGAGATCAACTCAGAGATTCTTACCACCATTAAGTCGATTATCCGCGCAGGCTCTATTGCGCTGATTCCGCTGGGTATTGGCTTGTTTGTTCGTACGTATTTCATCGGCCATGCCGATTTAAACGAAGCACTTCTTTCAATGATTGCCGCTGTTATTGGCATGATTCCTCAAGGACTTGTTCTTCTCACCAGCTCGGTGCTTGCGATTGCAACTATTAGGCTTGGCCAGAAAAACGTTTTGGTTCAGCAGCAATACTGTATTGAAACGCTGGCACGCGTAGATACTCTTTGTTTGGACAAAACGGGTACTATCACCACGGGAAACATGGAAGTTGCTCGCGTTCTGGATGCTTCGTTTAAGCCAATTACTGAGGCTGCGGGTGCTCTGCAAGCGGCTGTAAACGTTGTCGGCGCAAATAAAGATGACGCTAACGACACGGCTACAGCAATTCTTGCGTATGCATCCAAGCAGGGAATTCAAAGCAAGCGTCCTTCTCGCGTTGTGGCGTTTTCTTCCAAGCGAAAGTACTCTGGTTGTGTGACTGAGGACGGAGAGGCTTTTGTTATTGGTGCAGCTCAGTTTGTGCTTGGTCCTGAGGCGGCAGATGTAATTGCAGGCTCCGATGCCTTTGCATCCATTGAACGCGTGCTGGTTGCCTGCCGCGTTGACGGCTTTGACCAAAACGACGCTTTGCAGGGAACGCCTCAGCTCCTGGGTTATGTGGTGCTCAGGGACCAGATTAGAGAGACCGCTCCACAAACCATTGCGTACTTCCTTGAGCAAGGCGTTGACCTGCGTGTTATTTCAG
>ERZ772999.1970-NODE-1970-length-11532-cov-32.907903_pt1 | contig 11532 bp, 10 predicted proteins | sample MGYA00511467_ERZ772999 | MGnify/ENA primary metagenome ERZ772999 (study PRJEB29015, sample SAMEA2738064) | human oral metagenome | biome: human oral; feature: human-associated habitat; material: saliva | place: China | collected 2218 ...
CAAGATGACCTGCATTAGGGCTACCAAAGGTTGCCACGTTAGTTGTATTCATTTTCGTTACATCACGAGCACCATCAATATAGCCATTCATAACTACCAGTACGCCCTTATTATATGATTCTGGTGTTCGAGCCACTTGTATAGCTTGCAATAGATTAATAGGGCCATCGGCACTGACAGCTCCTGCTGGACGCATCGAACCAGTTATAACGATAGGCTTATCAGTATGGACAGTAAGATGCAAAAAGTACGCGGTTTCCTCCATACTATCCGTGCCATGTGTAATAACAACACCCGCAATATCATCATTATCCACACATTTTTGTACTAATTTTGATAGACGGACCCATTGAAATAGCGTTATATCTGAACTTTCAATATTACAAAATTGATTGCACACAAAAGGTCCATACTCTCTAACGCCAGGTACAGAGGATATAATTTCTTCTAAGGGCAATACACCTGCTGTATACCCCGTCAAATCAGTATCCGAAGCACCTTGTCCCGCAATGGTACCACCAGTACCAATGATTGCAATTTTCTTAATCATCTTATCCTCCTATAGGTATCATAATGTAGAAGGTTTAAAGGAAGGCATTAATTCAAGTTTATGCCGATTAATTCGTTGTAGATAATCAATGCGCTCCTTCGTTTGTATATCTTCAATTTCGCCGGTTCGAATATATCGATCGAGAACGGCATAGGTAAATCCTAGTTTATCCTCATCAGATTGACCACTGAGCCCATCACTAGGCGTTTTGTCTACTAAATGACGCGGAATATCCAAAAGGCGTCCAATTTGACGCACCTCTTCAACCACGAGATTCGCCAATGGACTAAAGTCACCTGCAGCATCGCCAAATTTGGTAGAGTAGCCCACATAGTCTTCAGAGCCATTACATGTATTAGCAACACGTGCACCATGTGGCAAATTTTGACCTACCGCATATAATGTGGCCATCCGCAAACGAGGCGGTGTATTGATTTCTGCATCTCGCGCTAAATCTGTACGGCCCGTTACATCGGAAAAGCCCTCTCCTTGTACAATGGCCTCCGTTAATGCACGATAGGCATTACCAATATTCACAATCATATAGGGGATACCAAGATGCGCCACCACCTCTTTTGCATCATCTATATCGGATTGTACATCATTTGGCATAAGGACGCCTACAACGCGTTCTGCACCAAGCGCCTCCTTACAAAGAGCGGCTACTACGCTAGAATCCTTACCGCCCGAAATGCCGACTATAGCGGAACATACAGGTCCATTTTGTTCAAAATAGTCCCGAATCCACGCCACTAATTCCTCTTTTGTTCGTTCTGGATGTGTAAGCATAGGCCCTCCTATTTTTTACGACCAATACGATTCAATAAGTCCATCTTCATATGGTAATAGTCCGGGCTCATATCTAGATAGTGACGATGTGGATTTTCAAAGCGTTGTTCTTCCGGCCAAATCTCATGAGCCAATTGTTCTTGTACATAGGCGCGTATCGATTCCAATGTTGGGGATGGTACGATTTGCTCGCCCCCTTTAATCATGAGTTCCTGCATATTTTTAAATGTACAGTTTTCATAATACAATTCTCTCCACGGTTTTTCTGGATCGATATAACGATATGGTTTGTCTGTGGATGGCACTTCGCCAGGTAATGTCAATAATTCAGCAATAGCGCGACCATCTTCATTATAAACGCGATATACTTGTTTCAATCCAGGATTGGTAATCTTTTCCACAGACTCAGAAATCTTAATGCGCGGTTCCCATACGCCGCCTTTTTCAACGCCTGCAATCTTGTATACAGCGCCGAATACAGGATCCGTTTTCGACGTAATCAATCGTTCCCCTACGCCAAAGATATCAATAGGGCCACCTTGATTTAATAAGGATGAAATCGTATATTCATCAAGGCTATTAGATGCCATGATCTTGCAATCGTTCATCCCCGCATCATCGAGCATACGACGCGCTTGCTTAGCTAAATATGCTAAGTCACCAGAATCGAGACGAATACCTTTTAATCGATGACCATTCGGTTCCAAAATATCCTTGGCAACCTTAATGGCATTTGGTACACCCGATTCTAATACATTATAGGTATCCACCAAGAACACAGCGCTGTCCGGATACACTTCAGCATAGGACTTGAATGCTTCATATTCAGAATCGTGGTACATAACCCAACTATGTGCCATGGTACCATTTACGGGAATCCCAAATTGTTGTCCCGCTAGAACTGTGGCAGTCCCATTGACACCGCCTATGAAAGCCGCCCGCGCACCATATACAGCAGCATCTACATTGTGAGCGCGACGAGCCCCAAAATCGGATACAATGCGCCCATCGGCGGCGCGCACGATGCGGTTCGCCTTAGTAGCAATAAGCGATAGATGATTAATCATGGTAAGCACTGCTGTTTCTACAATTTGTGCATCGATAAGAGGTGCTACGATGGTCATAATCGGCTCATTAGGATATATGATGGTACCTTCTTTGAAGGCATATACATCACCGGTAAATTTGAAGTTGCGCAAATACTCTAAAAATTCATCACTAAATAAATGCAATGATTTAAAATACGCCATATCCTCCTCATCGAAATGAAGATTCAAAATGTATTCTAAAACTTGTTCCAATCCGCCAAAGATAGCAAATCCACCTTTGTCCGGATTGCGACGGTAAAATACGTCGAAGGCAACGCGGTCTGTATTGTCTTGTTTCGTAAAGTACCCATGAGCCATGGTCATCTCATAGAGATCCATAAGCATACTAATGTTGCGACGTTCATGTTGCATACTTTCACCATCCTATATAAATAAAAGGTATATAATACAGCGCGTTCGTTATACATTACGCATGATACTATTATAAACTATATACATCGTCTTTTCTATTCATAGTACATGTGATATAACTATATTATAGATAATAATTACTTATTAACTAATGAATAAACATGAATAATCTCATAGCAACTAAGATAATTAGAATTATATGGGATATATTTTCAGAATGAGAGGTGCCAAATGGACGCAATCGTTCAAGCAAAACGCGTATTAGAAATATTTAAAGAAATGAGCCAAATCCCACGTGGATCTGGCAACGAAAAGGGCATTAGCGATTACATTGTCAATTTTGCTCACAATTTAGGTCTAGAAGCTACACAAGATAGCGAATGGAATGTAGTCATCAAAAAACCAGCTACACCAGGCTATGAAAATCGTCCATCCGTCATCCTTCAAGGTCATATCGATATGGTATGCGTAAAAGGTCATGATTCCAGCCATGATTTTACAAAAGATCCTATCGCCAACATCATCGAAGGTGAATGGATGCACGCCGATGACACTACATTGGGTGCAGATAATGGCATGGGCGGCGCTATGATTTTAGCAGTTCTAGAAGATAAGAACCAACAACATGGTCCCCTACAAGTATTGTTCACAACTAATGAAGAAACAGGTATGGATGGTGCTGCAGCAGTAAAAGAAGGCCAAGTATCAGGTGATTATCTAATCAACTTAGACACTGAAGTGGAACATGAGTTCTGTGTAAGCTGCGCTGGCGGCTGCCACGTTAATGTATCTATCCCACTATTGCGCGAAAATAATCTACCTGGTTATGATGCAGGGCTTTCACTAACTGTAAAAGGTTTAAAGGGTGGTCATTCCGGTATCGAAATCATTGAACAACGAGCTAATGCAAACCAAGTACTTGCTCGCGTTCTTTATGATTTAGAAAAACAATATTCCTTTAATCTAGCTTCTTTCGTAGGTGGCGTTAAACATAATGCGATTCCATCTAAAGCGGTTGCAACCATGTCTGTACGCAACGAGGATATAGAAGCGATTAAGACCCTTATCAAATTCTACGAAAAAGAATACAAACATGAATTTGCAATCAAAGATCCTGATTTAACATTCGTAGTGGAAGAAATTCCTACACCGGCAACAGTGTATGCTGATGATACGGCAGAAGCCTTAATTTCCTACCTCTATCTTGCAGAAGATGGGGTTCACTCTATGAGCCAAACCATCGAAGGGCTTGTAGAAACATCAGATAATCTCGCTATTGTTTCTGAAGGCACACATACGATAGACATCCTCGTATCAGTTCGTAGCTCTAATAAAAACAGCTTAGAATACTTAACTAAAAAATTATTACTCCTTGCTGATACATTAGGCGTTTCTGCTACCCGCAGCGGTGGTTATCCTGCATGGGAATACGATAAAGGCTCTAAACTAGAAGAACAAGTTATCGCACTTTACAATACCATGTCCGACACCCCTGCCCGCGTGAATGCAGTCCATGCAGGCCTAGAATGTGGCTTATTAAAGAATATTTTACCAAATACTGAAATGATCAGCTTTGGTCCAACAATCATCAGCCCACATACAAATATGGAACGCGTACATCTACCTTCTGTAGAACATGTATATGTATTCCTTAAAGCATTACTAGAAAAATTACAATAATTTTTCAAAATTTTACAAAATAATATTTATTCAAATAAGCGTATGTACTCATATATATCCTATGAGGCATACGCTTTTTTGTAAAATCAACGTTATAAATATATAAACATGTTCACATATACTCATATTAGTATAATATTATCAATTTTTCTTATAAATCGCTTATTACTTAACTTTGTAAACTATTGTTCATACCCTTACGGGTATTTTTATATGTTATATAAGAGTAGTATACTATGTTTACATTTACAAGGGAGGCGTATTATGATACCAATTACGATCATATCCGGATTCTTAGGCGCTGGAAAAACAACGTATTTACAACATATATTAAACTGTGGTAACACAAATGAACGTATATTAATTATAGAAAATGATTTTGGTGAAACCAGTCTTGATGCAAAACAATTATCTACATCAGGCGCAACCGTACGCGAAGTAACCTCCGGTTGTATTTGCTGCAGTCTGCAAGGCAACTTTAAAAATGCCTTAATCGATATTCTATCGACGCAAGATATCGATCAAATCTATATAGAGCCATCTGGAGTGAGCAAATTAAGTGAAATTTTATATACTTGTGATGATGACGATATCACCAGTAAAGCCTATATCAGCATGATTATAACGGTCGTAGATGCCATGCAGGCACCTATGGCAATTAAGAACTTTGGCCCCTTCTTTAAGGACCAAATCAAACACTGTTATGCCATGCTACTTACTCATGTAGAGGATAAAAAACAGGTTGAAAAAACAAAACAACTCATCGTTGAATTAGCACCACATACACCAATTTATACTGATGTAGATGCACTTCAACAGGATATAAACCAACTAAAATCTAATACTCATAAGGCACATGAACATGATTCCGAAACCTGCAGTTGCCATACATGTAACGACAGTGAGAATTACAACGGTGCTCACCACGACAATCACAGTCATCATGACCATGACGGCCACCATCATGAGCACCAACCATTTGTGACCCATACATTCCATAATCTACAATCCCTCGATGATACACAATGGATTGATTTTTGTAATAATTTACCATCTACAATACTACGGATTAAAGGTATTATTCCTACCGCATCAGGCCCTATGGAATTACAATACACCCCGCAATCCTGCGCTATAACAGCTACACACTTAAATGACTATCACCTAGTTGTTATTGGCACCGAAATAGACATTCCATCTATAAACGAGAAAGTGTGCAGTGCATCATGATTCCTGTATATGTCGTAACAGGCTTATTAGGGTCTGGCAAAACTACCCTAATCAATCTAGAGCTACGAGAACGAAAAAAACTAGGTTCTACAGAAATCATCAGCTTTGAAACAGGTAATACAGAGTTTATAAAAAGTCCTTTATCCATTGAGCCAGATGATATAGAAGAAAACCTATCTCATGTGGTGCAACAAATACAGGATTATATTTCTACAACAATACCGAAAGAAATATGGGTTGAATGGAATGGCATGTTTTCATTTCAACAGTTAGAACTCATCTTCTTCAATTCAATTCTAAAAGAATTCTGTCATCTAGAACGAGTCATCTACACAGCAAAGAGCAACAGTATAACATCTATGATACAGGCACTAGGGGATAGAGTCGTATCGCAACTATACAGCGCCGATTATATTATGTTATATGCGAATGATACGACACAAACCAAAGCAGTAAAGAAACTCTTACAATCCTACAATCCGGAATGTTTCATATTAGTAAATCCCACTACAAAAGACATCCACAATAAACTAACTAAACCGATATGGCCATGGTCGTTGTACGGTATTGTGGCTATATTGACATTATATATATTACTGGTCACTGTATTCCGTCATAGTATTTCCTATTCCATCCATCAAGTTTTGGCTATTGCATCAGGCATCATTTTTGAAGGGATACCGTTTTTATTGTTAGGAACCATCATTTCTTCTGCTATCACGCTATTGGTACCGGATCGTTGGCTAATGCGTTATCTGAAAGCAGACTCTATTAAAAGCTATGGCATCGCCATTGGTAGCGGTCTTGTATTACCTATCTGCGATTGTGCTACTATTCCTATGTTTAATGCATTATTAAAGCGTGGTATCCCTCAACATATAGGATTATTGTTTATGCTCGCAAGTCCTATTATGAATCCCATCGCATTATTAGCAACCTATTATGCATTTCCAGATACGCCACAAATAATACTAGCTCGCATAATTGGTGGTATATTAATCGCATGTATGGTGGCCCTCACATTTAAATGGAAACCACACAAATTATCTACCATCACTAACAATTTACCTCAGCCAAAGGATTATCAGTATGGTTCCCCAAATCAAGAAGGCAATAAAAAGAAAATCTTCCTATTGCACGTAGAGCGTGAATTCAGTCAATTACTTATTTACTTCTCTGCAGCAGCTTTCACATTAGCCCTATTCCAAGTATGGATAAAACCTACCTTCTTCTCTGGTTCACTCGATGTAGCCACACCTATTGCTAATGCATTATTACTAGCTTTAGCGTTCCTCTTCTCCCTATGTTCTACATCAGATGCCATTATAGGCCGTTCGTTAAGCAATTTATTTCCTATATCAGCAGTTCTTGGTTTCCTATGGTTAGGTCCTATGATTGACATCAAAAACGTATACATGTTACGTCAGTATATCTCAACATCATTTATACTTCGTTTAGTTATTACTATTAGTATTATTACGTATATCATGACATTGCTATTTCAATTTTTATTTAATGTATAAGGAGAACAGACTATGTTATCAGAACTACGAAACAAAGATATACTCAGTGTCATCAAGGGTCTGCTATATACGGCATTAGGTATTAGTTTTTTATATCTACTCATTACGGGCCAATATAAATTATATGTGGCCCCTCGATATGAATTATTTTTACTCTTAGCAGGTATAGCACTGTTATTGGGAGGCATTGTTTCAATCCTTTGGTCCCCAAATAAACAATATAAACATAATTGGCGCTCTATTACACCAATCATAATCCCCCTTGTGTTATTTGTGGTACCACCGATTTTATCGCCTAATTCTGTACAAGTAACGGGAAATACGGCCGCCACAGAAGATACTAATGATTTTAATTTTTCTCAAGACGATATTGGCGAAGTTATTACAATCAATAATGAGGCCAAAGATCCTGGCATTTCAAAATCTAAAAAGGAAATCGTATTAAACTCGGATAACTACTATCGCACCATCGTTGCACTTGGTTCTAAACCAGAAGAATATGTAGGGTACAAAATCTATATGACAGGTTATGTTAACCGAGAAGACAATACATTAAAATCCAATGAGTTTACACTTTCACGTATGGCCATGGCTTGCTGTATCGCAGACGTCTCCCCTATTGGTTTAACAATGCATAAGAATGATGGAGATTCTTATAGCAATAAACAATGGGTAACCGTAGAAGGCACTGTTTCCACACGAGACTTTCACGGACGCAAGCAACCATACATAGAAATCAACAAAACCAAAGATGCACAAGAAATCTTAGGATATGTATATCCATAGCATAGTAAAAGGGCTACCACAAATGTGATAGCCCTCTATTACTATTTTGTATATATTATCGCAAATGGCCTATAATACGTTTCCCCATCACAGCAGCCACAGCACATAAAAATACGTCAGGCCCAACAGGAATCAAGAAACAAGACCAAATAACAGCCCACCAACCAATAGGTGTCCCTAAATATACATTCATTATCATATATAAATAGATCATGCCAAAACCATATACAATGAGCAGATTAATAATGGCACCAATGAGCAATGTTTTAACAGAATGTGTTGGTGAAAGCTCACTGAAGCGCCCCACCACATAGGCACCAACCATGAATCCAATCAAATAGCCGAATGTAGGTTGCAATACATAGCCTGGCCCGCCGCCAGATGTAAAAACAGGCACGCCGATAAGTCCCAATATAATATAGATCCCTACACTAATGGCACCGAGGCGGCTGCCTAATATAATACCAGCCAATGTAGTAAATAAAATCTGCAGTGTAAATGGACAGTTTGGAAGTGGCACACGAATAAATGCACCGGCTGTAATTAATGTTACAAATAAGGCTGTCATTGTCAACTCTCTTGTGCTGAGACGTCGATTGGAAATGGAACTCATGGTATACCTCCATTAATAGAATAAAAGAAACCTATCTAAACAAACTACATATCTATTCAAGGTTATTAAACCATTCCATTTTATTTATGTCAACCATATATACTTATATTAAGTTTACATTATGCAAAATATACAAATAAAAAAAGGATATACATAATGTATGTCGAATATATTATGTATATACCTAAAAATAAGTATATAGTTTTAATTTTAGTTTTCATTTTATATTCATTTTACGATATTAAATTATGTATAAGTAGATTGAGTAAAATCTACTTGTGCAATTGCTTTTGAGCAAAATCCTTTTATGGAGGTAATTAACATGAAAAAAGTAAATAATTTGTCTAAAGTATTATGTGCACTTGGCGTAAGTACTGTATTGATTGCAGGCGTAGCATCTGCAGCTCCTACTTACCCAGCTCCTAGTTCCTGGAATGGTGTTGGTAGCGTAGCATCTCCAATGCAAAGTAGCGAAATTGACTACGTAGGCGCTGTGACTACATTACATCGCTACTATCCAGATGCAATGGTAACTTCTATCTCCTATGATGCAAAACATCATCCAACTTACGAAGTAGAAGCATATACTAAGACACAAAAAGTGGAAATGAAAATCGATGAAGCAACAGGTCAAGTTGTTTCCAATCAAGCAAAATCCATTAGTGCATGGAACAAATTAAAGAAATCTCACAGCTTTAATCCACAAAACTCCATCACACCAGAATCTGCTGAAACAAAAGCTATCGAACGCGTAGGCAGCGATTTCCAAACAATGGAATGGGAATTGGAAATGGACGGCAACAAACTTGTCTACAAACTAGACATGACTAACGGCGGCAACAAAAAAGCAGACGTTACAATCGATGCTATTTCCGGTAAAGTTCTCAGTGCTAAAGTAAAAACTACAAAATACTAAGCATAACCCACATATTATATAGATACACCTAACCACTATATAATATATCTCTCCAATTTCTTAACACACTCATAAAACTAAACACTCATAAAAACTATACACACATAAAACAAACCCTTTTAAACACACATATACACATATTAAAAGACCTTGAATCGTTGAATTCAAGGTCTTTTTCTTTACAAGGTTTTCTTTTTATGTTCTATAGGTTTTAGACGTTATGCTTTAAGGAGTTTAGAAGTTAAGGTTAAGCTTTATCCAATGCTTGGGAAAGATCATCGATAATATCATCAATATTTTCAAGACCAACAGACAAGCGGATCATATCTGGTGTTACACCAGCAGATTTTTGTTGTTCTTCGTTAAGTTGTGCATGTGTTGTGGATGCAGGGTGAATAACAAGAGATTTAGCATCCGCCACATTAGCAAGGTTAGAGAAGATTTGCAACGCATCAACCAATTTAATGCCTGCTTCTTTGCCGCCTTTTACGCCGAATGTGAATACAGCACCTACCCCTTTAGGGAAATATTTATTCGCTAATTCTTTATATTTGCTGTCTTCTAATTCAGGATAATTTACCCATGCTACTTTAGGATGATTATGCAAGAATTCAACAACCTTACGAGTATTTTCAACATGACGTTCTACGCGCAAGGACAATGTTTCGATACCTTGCAAGATTTGCCATGCTGCTAAAGGCGTAATGCATGCGCCTGTATCACGAAGCAATTGAGCACGAATTTTTACTGTGAAAGGAATTGGTAAGTCACCATATACTAGACCATTGTAGTGTTCGTCCCCTTCAGCAAAGCTAGGATATTTACCAGATGCTTTATAGTCGAATTTACCAGATTCTACAACTACACCAGCCAATGTTGTACCATGACCGCCAAGATATTTAGTAGCAGAGTGAACGACTACGTCTGCACCATGTTCTAATGGACGGAACAAGTATGGGGATGCGAATGTATTATCTACGATTAAGATAATATTATGTTTATGTGCAATATCAGCTACTGCTTGAACATCGATAAGGTTAATGCCAGGGTTACCGATAGTTTCGATATATACAGCTTTTGTGTTGTCATCAATAGCTGCTTCAAACTCTTCCAAATTGTCAGGATTAACGAATTTAGTTTCGATACCCAAACGAGGCAATGTAGCAGTGAACAAATTATATGTACCACCATACAATGTAGAAGCAGCAACGATATTATCACCTGCGCTCGCTACATTCAAAATGGAGTATGTAATCGCTGCAGAACCAGATGCTACAGCAATACCACCAGCACCACCTTCAAGTTGAGCTACACGAGCATCCAATACGTCAGTAGTAGGATTGCCAAGACGAGAATAAATACCACCAGGGTTAGTCAAGGCAAAACGGCCAGCTGCTTCCTCTGCATCTTTAAATACGAAAGATGTTGTTTGGTAAATAGGTACTGCACGAGAACCTGTTGGGTCCACCGTATGACCTGCATGTAATTGTAATGTTTCAAATTTATATTGTTTGCTCATTAAATTCAACTCCCATTCATCTAAAGGAATAAACTTCATTTCTTATGCCTATTATATTACTATGTATTAAAAAATATGTCTACCACTTTTTATAATACATTCTCCATAACTATAAGCTATGGCAAAAATTTTGGTGCTTATATTTAAATACAAAGTATGTAAGTGAACCGAATGCGCTCCCAAAGACTCCACCGGCCGGGTCTGACTCCGGCCTACGGCCTGCGCAGGGCCAAAGTCGTCTTTGGGAGCGCATTCAGTTCTTTCCATCTTGTGCTTTAAATTAGAATACGCCAAAATTTAGGAAGGCCAAAGTCGCCATTAGGAATTGATTTGGTTATCTTCACATATAACATATTCAAAGGGCGCCAAAATTTTGGCGCCCTTTGAATATAATATTGATATAAAGAACCTGTGGGACATCAAAACGACTTCGGGCTCCGCTTTAGCGCAGTAGCGTGTCGGCTTT